>ULPZ01045756.1_pt1 | contig 42031 bp, 36 predicted proteins | sample 1953991 | NCBI WGS metagenome assembly ULPZ01 (sample SAMEA4835642, study PRJEB28245) | human gut metagenome | biome: gut microbiome; material: fecal sample | place: Denmark | collected 2008
AATAAATAACATTAAATAAAGATACTAAGAAAGAAGGTATAAAATGAAGAATAACACCTTACTTCAATCCTTAAGAAAGCAGATGTCAAACCAGATACACTATGGCTATCGTCCCCATGTATCACCAATGACAACAGAAGGTATGAAGTCCATGTCGCCAAGTAAGCAGATGACGCGTAACCAGATAAACACCAATACAATTAAACCAAAGAGAAAAGCAACAGGTATCGCGTCATTGGGTCCGGCGACAAGGTTGAATATGTCTGTTGGTGATTGTATTTCTTCCTTATGTATTAGTCCTATCTGTAATATTAATTCTTTTGATAATAATTTTGTTTTTTCTTCTGTATATGATGAATTTGGTAATATTAATCCTTTAAGTTGTTATGATGTTTTTGTATCTGGTTTGACTATTCCTATATATAATAAGTATCCTTTTTCTTCTTATACGAATAATGGAAATATTTTTACTTTTGGTAGTGCGGGTAAAATTTCAGGTCAATTTATAAACTATATGAACGGAATCGTATATGCAGGCTCATCTATCCGTAAATGTTCCAAACAGTCAAATCTTAGTCAAAACACAAGCATAAAGAATCAAAAATCAGCCCGTGGTAAACAGATTGATACTAAAGTAATTAAACCTATACCGAATGAAACAACTGAGTCCTGCGGTCAAAAAACAGACTCTTTTGTAAAATCATTGTTTTGTTGTAAAAATTTATTAAGTACCGAAGAAATAAGAAAAATATTAAATGAATGGATAGGTAGAGAGTATCAGCCAACGCATTTTTTGACATTACAGTTACCGGAAAATAAGAAGTCTGCTGATTTAATGACATCTATACGACATTTGAAAGACATTATGAAGGCATTTGAGAAAAGTTTAATGAATAATTGGAACAGACATCATCTTCGGTTTATTGCTTTTGCTGAAAATGGTACCTCTACTGACTGGCATTATCATATATTATTTAATCAAGGCAAGTTTACAGAACAGAAATTACAAAATGCGGTTCTTGCTGCAACTATACGAGAAAGATTACCTTTTTATAGTCTTGAGTTAAAAAGGATTGATGAAAATATGCTTAAGGTTGATTCATATTGTACTAAAGAAATTAAAATTTATTGGAATGGTAATTTTGACAGCGACCGGATTATATTTTCGGAGTGCTTGTTTGGTTTATAAAAGTTTTTGACATCAATTTTCCGTTAGTTAAACATATTTTATAGTTGCTTTATTCATAATTTAATCATAAAATAATCATAACTTAACGGAGATTTATCATGGCTTGGACACCTAAATATACAATTACCAAAGAGATTTTAAGCTATCTGACTAAAATTGAAAGTATTAAGAATTCTTTTGAGGACAAGCCATTATCTCCTGTTTTATTATCTTCATTACACCAGTCTGCCAAAATATCCTCAACACATTATTCGACCAAGATTGAAGGTAATCATTTATCGCTAAAACAGGTTGAAAATGCTTTATATACCGTCAATAAATCAGCTCAAAGCTATCAAGGACATGATGAAAAAGAAGTCAATGCTTATTATGATGCACTTAACTATATGGAAAAGCATCTGGAAGAAAATGCTCCGTTTTCAGAAAGTTTTATTCAAAAAATACATACTCTTGTTGAAGGCAGCAAAAAAAATATTCCATATAGAGATGCACAAAATGCGATTTATGACAGTTCGGACGGCTCGCTTGTTTACCTGCCGCCGGAAACTAAAGATGTACCTGTTATGATGAAAGAATTGGTTTTATGGATAAAAGAAAATATTGATATTCTGCCGACGCCGGTTGTTGCTGGCCTCTTTCATTATCAATTTGTAACCATACATCCATATTTTGACGGCAACGGCAGAACGGCGAGATTATTAACCAGCTATATTATGCGAAAGTATGGTTATGGTCTAAAAGGAATTTACTCTTTGGAAGAATATTATGCTAAGAATTTGAATGATTATTACCAAGCCTTAGCCACACACCCGCACCATAATTACTACTATGGCAGAAACGAAGCTGATTTAACTTCATGGCTGGAATATTTTATAAAAGGTGTATTATCCGCTTTTGAAAATATTGAAATTAAAGCAACCGAAGAACAAAACAAAGGATTAACTTCTGATAAATCACCAATCTTGCGAAAACTTGATATTAAACAACGCAAAATTTTGGAACTGTTTACAGAATATCAGGAAATCACTTCAATTCAGGCAGGACAATATTTAGGCATCTCCGCTCAATCCGCACGCTTGTTATTGAATAAATGGGTTGAAATCGGATTTTTAAGACTTGCCAATACGGCTAAGAAAAACCGCACTTATGCTTTAACTGCCGAATTTGAAAGCCTGCTGGCAGATTAAAATTACCTAATAATGTGAATTGTTGCCTAATGATTTAATGACATTAATGTCACTTAATCAAAATAATTGAAAAATCGGTTTTACAAATCCCAAGAATCACGACATTACAATGTTATCAGATTCCTTTTGATAGTTATAACACATTGTAAATAGGTATTATTATGTTCAACCTTTGTAAATTTTAGCAGAGGTTCATTCAATCGACCTCATTTACAATTTTAATTAGGTTAATCTTTTGAATTTACATAAATATCTTGTTAAAATATATCCCATTGCTCCATAAACAGCCCAGAAACAAGCGAATTGGATAAAAGAAGTAAAACATAAGCCCGACCTGAAACTAATCAAATCGGGCTAAATTATAAACTTTATCTATGGAACAGTTAATAAAAGTTGTTTAATATTCGCTTGCCAGCATAACGGTCATAACTCTGTTTGTAATTGCCGGATTGCTTGGATCCTCTGATAAGTATTGATAATTCTTGTCATAGTAATCAATTTTCCAGAATATCTTTTCACCTTTATAATCAAAACTACCAAAATCGTGTTCATTATACGGGTCATTATCTGGAGTAAAATTATTAAAATGTCTTATCTTTAGCATAATTTCAGCAATTTCTTCATAGGTTTTTGCTTCTATGCCTTGAGTTAATACAATTTTACCACCAATAAGATGTTTGCGAAGATTGTCATTTAAGGTTTTAATATCTGTCATTATTGTTACTCCACATTAAACCATTTCATGACCGTACAAAGCAAATCATCATAACTACCGCTTGTCGCTTCTTTGAAAAAAGTGTCTATTTCTGATTTTGGTAATTTGTGTTTTCTCATTTCAGAGGTGCAGATACCAAGGATATTAAAAGCATTACCATTAACACCTAAGATATTCACAGTTATTTCAGGATATTTTACATCAGTCATAACACACCTCTTAAGCCAACTTTTCAGAAGCAAGAAACATTTTGAATTTTCTTAAGGCTTGTCTGACTGATGTATGACTTCTTTTACCATAGGCGGACTTCTCACCGGTTGTTTCATATTGAGGCAGGATAGAAGAGATATTTTCAACCAGATGAGCAAGTGTAAATTCTTCTTTTCTGCAAAGTCTTTCTATTCGTCCCATATAATCAGCAGCAGTCAAAGCAGAGTATTTATTTTCTAACAACCAGTTTTCAAAATTCTTCAACATAACACAATCTCCTTATCCTTAAATTAGTTAATAAAAACAGGTTCAGTACAAACTGCGACCATTGTCTGCTTTAATCTTTGGCATTCAGACAGGCAGTCACTAAAGAATTGATAAGGTGTTGGAATAATTTTATCATTGAGTTTTACATACCACATAACTTTTTCCTTTCATAAATAGTTGTTTTACTCATTAACTATTTATATTATGCGGTGTATTTTCCCATTCGCGAGCCCCTAAAATGCTAGTTGCCAACGACATTTTGCTACGATTTAGACGGGATTACTAATTTATGGACGAAAAATCTCAATATAGCGATATTGAGAAATATTTACTTAAATCCACGAACAATTATGTTTGACAATCTTTTGTGTGGGTTTATGCAATATAAACAAGAAAATTATTATTCAAGAAGTTGCAAATTACCCACACAATAGTGAATATTATCTACAGCAAAACCCCTTTAATCTTTGCATTTGTAAGTTGGCAATAATCCAACATATCTTTTGTTGAAGCTCCTCTGTCTCTCATAACATAAAAAGAGCTATCATCAAGAATTGTATAATGCCAGATTGCGTTCATTCTATCTTCTGGTGGTAATTCATTAGTCTTTTTTATCCAATCCAACGCACCTTTTTGTTTTTGGATAACATTTTCCTGACTAACATCTTTTTGGGCTTTTGTCTCTACCATATAAATATTATTACCTATTTTTACCATAAAGTCAGGATAATAAGACGAAAGCATACCATCAGTCCGAATATATTTCAAATTTGCAAATAAGTGATAGTTTTCATTGATTTTCAATAATCTTTCTACTTCACTATCTGCATCGGCAAAAAGCAAAAATTGTTTTTCAAATTCCCCTTTATTTGATGGATAGGCCGTTTTTTCATAGATAGATTTTGCAATCTCTAATGAAAAATTTTCACGCATTTTCAAAGAAAGAACTTCGGAAAAGTATTTTTTTGAAATTTCAGCATCTTCAATATCAACATTATTCTGTAGTTCGTAAATAGATTTACTAACCTGTTTCATAATATGTTGCACAATAGCACCCTTCAAGAGCATTAGTATGCGCCAGTTATTGCCTTCCATTGGATTAAAACTCTGCTTGAACAGCTTATTACGAATATAATCATCTATAACAGCTACCAAAGAGCTTTGATTTATCTGCATTGTAGGGAATTCTTTATTAGAATGAGATGAAAGCCTTCCGATATTAGAAGTTATTGCTGACATTAACTTGGCTAAAAAATCATTATAACTTTGAGCATTAAATATATCTCCATGAACCTTATATTCACCAAAACGGGTTTTTACAGTCATTTCCTGAGCAACAAAAATTTCTCCTTTTTGACGCTCAACCATAGAAGACAATTGTTCCAAAGTCCAAGGTAATTCTTCAAAATCATCTGCACTTAAATCCTTCGGAGACAATATCTCCTCTCTGTCTTTAATGATTGATGGAATATAAAAGTCATAATTTTTATAATTTTCTTTTAATCCGACAGAGATAATATCACCCAAAATACTTTCCCTGTTTGGCCGTTCTTTTTCTTCAAAGAACATATTGTTATCCAAATCTTCATAGAATTGAATAAATGCAGGATGCTCCACAATATGTAAAATATCATAATAACCGTTTGGTTCTTGTTTCAAATCAAGCATTTTATGGCGATTTTCTGCTTTGATTTCATCATAATCCGGTTCCCGCCACATTAAACGCAAACCGCGACCGATAACTTGCTCCAACAAAATTGGGGCTTGCGATGAACGTAACGGAACAATAACACAGACATTGCTAACATCAAATCCTTCTCTAAGCATTAAAACCGAGACAACAACCTTGGGAGATGCTTTTTTATCAATATTAAATAAGCTTTGCTTAATTTGCTTCCATTCTTCAGGTTTTACTGAGCCCTTTTTATCTGAGTCAATTTGTAAAACATCATTATCATCCATACCTTCCTGTATCAGAAAATCTTTAACTAACGGTGATACTTTTGTATCTTCGCAAATGACTAACATTTTTGGGTGCTTGTTCGGATTAATCTTAACAAATTCATCTTCTAGTAATTTTAAACGCGACAATCCGGCTCGGAGCATAAGTCTTTGCCCATCAGATAGCTCTATAACCTCTTTACCATCACGAATTGCCTTGAACTCCAAATCTTCATCAGCAAGAGATGCTATTTCTTTTCGTTTATCAATAGCAATAGTCTTGACTAATCCTGCGTGAATGGCCTGATTTAGAGAGTAATTAACAACAATATGCGGAAAATAATGTTTGGTGCGTTTTTGTCCTGAACCTGTAATATCATAAGGTGTTGCAGAAAAATCCACTTGGATAAACTTGTCATCTTTATTTTCAGAAATGTAATTTAATGATTTTTGCCATTCTACTTCAGAGACAATTCCGGCAGTTTTGTTTTCGTGAATATGATGTGCTTCATCATTAAATACACAAATGTTTTTCAAAGAACGCAAATAATCAAGCTCTCCACCGCGCAAATATTGATTATCAAGTGTTTCAAGCGAATGTCCGGCAGTTGTACCTGGTGTTATGGGTAGCAAATCATTAATAACTCGGCTTGGGTCTTTTAAGGGAGAAACATCACTATCTGTTTCATTTTCGTCATCAATTCCGGCTAATAAGTGCCAGTTTGTAATAGCTATAATGCCTTCGCCAGTAATTTTCTTACCAATCTCATCTTTTTTAACGACATTATTCTGAACAAAACCAAATACGGCTTCCCGATATGTTTCAGGAATAAACACTTGCTCATTTTGTTTCAAATCTGCTGTTTCAAAGTGTCTTATGCCGTTTTCATCTTCTTTGCCCAAAAAAGAATCCAACAATCGTTCATAAACAATCAAGCCCGGAGCAACAAACAGAAAATTTTTGGTAAATGAACAAGTATCTTTATTTTCATTATATTTGGCATTCAGATATTGCCAGAGGAAAATGGCATTCATAACCCAAGTTTTACCGGTACCGGTAGCCATTTTGACACAATATTTAGGATGAGTAAATTTATCAGAACGAATAGTATTCAAGAATTGATCATCCATAATATGATCACTTGCCTGTTGATACATATCAAATACAGATGTTGTCCTAAGTATTTCGTGGCAATAGATAATGTTTAATATAGCTTGCTTTTGTCCTTCATGAAAATTTATTCTTCTTTCATCACAAAAAGCCGGAGAAAACCAGAACCTTAATAAATCTTGTGTAATCGGACTGACTTTTTGAATAAAAGTTCCTTGTTCCCATTCCTGATTAACCATATCTGAAAGTTGTTTGGCAAACTGCAAAGGAATATCACGAGTTCCTGTATTTAATAATGTTGGCATTTTATATCTCCTTTACGACAACACTTTCAAATCCAAATACATCAACAGCCTTCACACAAATTTTTCTCTTTTTATCTTTGAGTTTTGGAACAGTAATTTGTGCAGAAGTTGAAACTCTATATTGGTCATTGTCATTAAATGTATTTTCCCGATAGTCTTGCCATTTACTACGGAAAGTAATACCGTCAAAATCAGGGTCAACACTCCAATATTCAATCAAAGCCAATGGTTCTCGGGCGATTACTTCTTGTAGGGCTTGTTTGTTTTTATCATCCAAAGGCAAAGCATCCGGAGAGAGCAACACATAATTATCCAATTCAACTTTTATTTCTTCAATATCACAACTTATTGTTTTAACTTCCGGCTCTTTAATGGTCAAATATTGCAGCGAGGCAAACCGAACTTTGCCGTTTTCAATCAATTTTTTATAACTGCTGTTTTTGCTTAATTGCGATAACAAATCAGGCGGAATAACCAAAACTTCTATTTGAGACGGATTATATTCTTTGATAATCTCAGCAATATCAAAAACAAAATTCCATCCTAAAACGACAACCTTATTCCAACCACCTAAAAAGCTTTCTTTAAGTTCCAAAGCTTTTTTGAGTGTGGAAGAACCTGTTAATTTGTTTGGGCTATCAACATAAACCAAAGTGCGACTGTCTTTAAGTTGTCCCAAGTTCTTTGGCATATCGTCATCAAAGAAAGGTGTTGCCCCATACAAATTAAGCACAACTTGCGACAAATCACCAACTCGTTTAAATTCTTTAGTGGTTGCAAAAGTTTCTTTTTGATAATCCCCAACAGCTTGGTAAAGAAATGGTTTCGCTTCTTGGTCTATTAAACGCTTACGCATAATCATATTAGCAGGTTTGCCCAAATCAGACATTATCCAACGGCGGCCTAATTTTTCTGCCACAGCACCGGTTGTACCGCTACCAGCATAAAAATCGGCTACGATTGCATTATCTGAAGATGAAGATTTTATTATTCTCTCTAAAAGTTTGGTTGGTTTTTGTGTGGCATAATTTACACGTTCTTTGGACATAGAATTTTCATAAGGAATTTCCCAAACATCATTAGGTATCATACCTTCATCGGGATAATATATTCTCCATTTACCCGCATCAAAACGTTTTCTACAAACTTTACCATTTTCATCTATATCTCTAAAATGAGATGCTATATATTCTGCAGAGTATGGAATTTTAGCCTCAGTTTCATTAAAAAATGCATTTTCACTTTTTCCGTAACAAAAAATAGTATCATGTTTTAAAGCAAACCTATCCTTAGGTCTACCCAAGGTTGAATAATACCATATGATTTCATTTCTAAAATTTTCTTTTCCAAAAATATCATCCATTAAAATTTTAACATAATGTCCTATATGCCAATCTAAATGCACATAAATTGAGCCTTGTTCAGATAAAAGTTCTCTCATCAAATAAAGTCTGGGGTAAAGGTTTCTCAAATAACTGACTGTTCCTTCTTTCCAAGTATCAGAATAAGCAAACTGTTCCAACACGGTAGGTTTGAGGTCAATATCTCCTCCAGGAAGCGTTATCTTAGTGCGATAATCAGCTTTTGAATCATACGGCGGGTCAATATAAATCAGATTTATCTTACCACGCATAGAAGGCAAACCTGTTGCTTTATCACCTGTTAACAAGGCTTGCATTACCATTAAATTATCACCATAACAAAGGCGATTAAACCAATTTTGTTCGTTGATTTCCTGATACTCACCAGTAAACAAATTGTGGTCTTTAATCACCGGAAGCACATATTCATTAGTTTGCAGAGTGATTTTGTTATTGCTTTCAAGCCTTTCAAATATCTTTTCAACCTCTTTCTTGCCTTCAGCAACAATCTTAGGTAATAATTCAATTAATGATTCCGCCATACAAAAACCTCCGTTTTTGTAAAGAAGTTTCATCGATATATTGATTTTTATAAAAAAATCTTTATTTTTTAGCAATATTCTTAATTATTTTTTCAGTTTCGTTGTATAAAATCTCTTCAAATTTACTATGACAAATAGACGGAGGTTTTTGTATATCGTTTATTTGATGCACTTGTTTTCACAGGTATTTTGCCAGTTCTTATAATCAGGATTAATGATTATAAGGATTTTTTATGTATTACGCATATATTCGGGTCAGCACAGACCATCAAAATGTTGAAAACCAAAAGCATGAGATTTTAACTTATTGTCAAAAACACAATATTCAGATTGATAAATGGATAGATGAAACCATTTCTTCGCGTAAACCTTTACAAGAGCGAAAACTTGGAAAACTCTTAAAGAAGCTCAAAAAAGGTGATATTTTAATTGCAACTGAATTATCCCGTTTAGGCAGAAATTTGCTTGAAGTTATGGGGATTCTGCAACATTGCTTAGAAAAAGACTGCCAAATCTGGACTTTGAAAGAAAACTACCGTTTAGGTGCAGATATACAGAGTAAAGTTCTGGCCTTTGCTTTTAGCCTAGCAAGTGAGATTGAGCGCCAGCTTATCTCCGAGAGAACAAAAAATTCATTACAACGCTTAAAAGACGAAGGAAAGCACTTAGGCCGACCTCATGGATTCACTTATCAGAAACTTAAAAGTAAGCATAACAAAATAATGGAATTGCTAGATAAAAATGTCTCAAAAGCAGAAATTGCCCGCCTGATGGATTGCTCTTGGATAACCCTCCACCGCTATATAAAGGATTGCATTTAATCAAACCTCTGCTGATTTTAGCGGAGGTTAAAAAAGAGGTGGCCGAAACCACCCCTTAATCAAATCCAAACGTCTAGTCTTTCAGGCTTTCAAGGCATTTATTGAACAGATTGGGCAACAAAGCTTCACCGCAGAGCTGTCTGAGTAGATTATCATTCGGTCTGGCCCAAGCGGGTATAGCCTTAATGAAATTATCATCAATCCCTGTTAAGGCGAAGATTTCAGCTATACTATACGGACGTGGGTCACTATAAAGAGTTCGCCCTTGATCATCCGTGCCAATAGGATCTCCTGGATGCAAAGTCCAATCACCGCATAGGCAGTCACTACCTTGAGTAATTGTATGTGAAGGCTTGTTCCAAGGGTTGCGTCCAAATACGCTATTTATATGTTGTGCTTGGCTTGGCGTTCCATCGGGATTGACAGCCATTGAGCGTGACCACCCCATTTTTTCGAAGAATTTGATGGCCGCTTCACCAGAAGGAATCAAACGCATAAAGGCTTCTTGAACTGGTGAAACAAACGGAATGTGATGAAATTCATTGTCTGGATCTCTCATATGGCTGGAATCAAGCATAGTGTATACTTTTCGGTTACCAATGACTTCAAAGGTGGTCAGTTGTTTTTCATTTGGAATAGGAAAATTCCACACCTGACCGCGCCGGCACAAGATGATGCCTCTTTTTCTTGCCTGCGCCGTGCCATAAAAGCTGGCGTCAAGAATTTTAGCATGAACATGAAAGCCATATTCTCCAATCTCATCAGAAATATGTTGAAGGATTGTTTTGCCACCAAGCCTATCAGTAATAATGCGGTCTTGCTTGTTGCTGATGAAATAAGGAGCATTCTCCCACATTATCCAATCAATAACACCACCAAGTTCAATAATTTTTTTAATCAGCTTCAGCGCATCTAAAAATAACCATGTTTCTTCATCACCAAGGTGTTGTCCGCCTGCCAACGATAACGGTTGGCAAGGCAACGTAAAAAGCATCCCTTCGCAATTCTTTTCGATATGTAAACGAGCGATTTCATCAATTTTAGTTGTAAAATCTCCATAAACCATTTTGGTTTCAGGATGAACCCCTTGATGAAAGCGAGCTCTGTCTGGAAGCAATTCTGAGGCAACGGCACACCCATAGCCAAGGTATTTGCTTTTTGAGGTTCCGAGGCCACCTGAAGAACAGATGGCCGTATAGTTTTTAGTTTCAGTATTAAATTTTTTTATATCAATCATTGCAAAATCTCCATTAGTTGTTACCGGAATTTGTATCAAAAATGTGCCAACTGTCGCTGTACTGCCGGTGTGAAAACACTTCCAAATACTGCAGTCCCGGACACATTTGCTCAATCATGTCATAATAATAGTCAGGAATATAAACGGTCTCCAAAGTTTGACGTTCATAGTGAACAGATTTCAGGCTAAAACCTTTTTCAGGCTCTTGAGGCTTTCCTTTGGTGGCTATAAGTATCATCGTGTGTTTGTTATCGCTCCAACAGCTTCCTAATTTTGTGAAATCTCTATCCCAAACGACATTGTCGACATAGCTGAACTGCCAAAGGTCAATGATGTCTAAAGCCTTTTTCATATTTTTCGGTCTGACAGCTAAAAGCATCAGAGAGTTATCCGCCATTGGCAAAGAGACAGAAGCAAAATCGAAATCTTCAGGTGCGCAAGTCAAATCTACCAAAGCAGCACCAAACTCCTCATCCGGAGAAGCCTTTTTAGCATTTTCTACCTTAGCGGCAAATGCTGCTGTTTGAGCCTCTTTCTGTTTTGTGGCTATAGCTGCCTTCCGTGCCTTTTCTTCTTCTCCTTTCAATCGAATCATTGTCGCACATTTTACAGGACTGTTGTGTTTGACTGCATACTTAATAGTTTTTCGTAACCATGCTAAATCAGCTTTTTCAATTTGTTCTCTATGGTAACGGTCTAAGCCATACAATGTTTCAACAAGAATGGTTTTGCTCGGTATTCCTTTTCCAGGATGAGCTCCTTGTCTTTTCGGTATACTGAGAAGGATTTCCCTAAGTTTCATGTCATTCAGCAAGGCTGTAATAGAGTCTTTTACCGATTTTCTGCAAACTGAAAGATAATCTTTAGGAGGAAGTATTGTTGTGATAAAGTCGGTTAGACCATATTCTTTGACCGCATCGTCAATTTGCTTTGAGGTTAAAGTGGTGTTAATAATAGATTTAATAGTATTTTTACTTACGTTGAGCTCTTTCATAACTCGTTTCCTTTCGTACAAAATTTTGAAAATTTTGTAGGACGGGCGCCCGAGCTACGTTTCTCTTTATACTCTTGAATGGTAAATATGTAAAATTAGATAAGTGGACGGATAAATTTATTTATGCAAAAAAATATATAATATGAAGATAAAAGGTACGAGATTGAAATAAATATAGCGGATTTAATATTTTTTCTTTCTACGCCCATTTTGTTTACGCTCATCCCGAATACGCTCAACATCAGGAATAAAATATAAAACATGTCTTGGGGTGTAATCTGTATATGATAACTCACCATCTTTTCTATATTGAATAACAGTAGAAACAGAGCAACCGATTATTTCAGCTGCTTTTGGGGCCGTACACCAATTATTTTTGGATTTAGCATTATACGTACCAGCTTGGTAGGTGTGTCCAGATGGATGGTGATGTTCTTCTAAATATGTCTGAATATCTTCAAAATTAGTACATTTTCGATTGTCATCATAGTCTAATGAGAATTTTTCATTTTTCTTCTTGTATTGATTTTTTACTATCCTTTTAAACGTTTTAGGAGAGCACTCTAATGAATCTGCTGAATCTTGAATACCTAAAAAATCAGAATTTTTTCCAGTGAAAGAATCTTTTCTTGGGACGACAGTTTTAGGATTATATTCGTTTGCAAATTGCCCAACTTCTATATAAAATAAGTTTGTTTTAGAGGTGACCTTTTCTACTTTAGCGATACATAATTTAATTTTGTTGTCATCTCGTTCATTTTTCAATTTTGCAACAACAGGAGAATCTGATTCTGTTTGCAAAAATTCATAATACCGCAGTAACGCTGATTTGGTTTTAGCGTTACATTGGTTATTGTATTGAATATGAATGGAGACATCTGAAAACGATAGATTTTGGCCTTGAGGATAAGCGGATAAGAAATTACTAACAGAATTTAATGAGCCTGGATTATCTACACAATAAACTCCCAAAATAATATCTATATCTTGAGAGGTATCATTTGCTATTTGTTCTAAGCAAAAATCAAATATTTTTAAATACTCGCCAATCTGAGAAAAGCTTGCTTCCGAAATTAAAGATTTATTACTGTTATAAATTAGGCTTACGGATGCTTGAAACAGGTCATTATCAAGGCTGTTATGCTTAATGTCATTAAAATATAATAAAGCATCTTTGGCGTTGTATTGGTCGATATAATATTCTTTGTTACTGCATTCATAATAGGAAATTAAAATTTTTCCAATATTAACAGCCAAAGCTTCCCATTTGTCAGTAGAATAGCAGCCATATAATTTATCGCACAGTCTATCAATTCGCTTGCAATATTCATATACAGTGCTGGGACGGCCTTTATTAGTCCGTTCTTTGCATCCTTGCTTAATTAGCCAATTTTGAAAGTCTGTTTTTAAATCTGCCATATTATAATTCCCAAACCTATAATAAATTACCGAGATTTAAGAAAAAGTAAAACCGAAAATTTGTTCAATAGATGACATCAACGTCAGTTAATGGAAAGAAACGAGTATGATATTTTTAACAAATAACTATCCCGAAGGACTGGCTGGATTCAAACCAGGTTAAGCTATTGAAAAACAATGATAGTTACAGAAGTTGGTTCGCATAGATGGTAAAAAAGGCTAGTTTGAAAAACATATTATACGAACCGCAAAAAATCCTTAAAAAACAAGAGGTTAGACCTCAAAATCTAACCTCTGTTCAGTCTGGCTGGGGTGGCTGGATGCGTGTAGACAAAACCGTAAAACCTCATTTTTCATAAAATCAATAACTTAGTCAAATATTTTCTGGGGCGTAAATCCAAAAGTATTAGCACAAGTTATTAGCACTGCTAATACAATATATTAGCAAATTTTATCTGTCAATCAATAAGTTAGGTATATGTGGAGTTTTGATTTTTCTGCTAATACTTTGCTAATAGATTTAGACAAAAATATAAATTCTATTTTACAAAAATTAATGCGGTGGTCTGAATGTCGTCGGTGTGCGTTTTGTATTGAGTTGCATATATCGTTTCCCTGCGTTTTGAGTGCGGAAATTGATTTTTTACGGTAAATGATGCACAAAACAGCACCACCGCATTGTATGACGAAAAAACGCAAGGGAATTGATATTGATATATTTTAGCTTGCGGTGGTTCTAAAAATAATAGTTTCATTTTTTATCGATAATTGTTTCATTTTTGCAACTATCATTTTGCTTCTAAGAGATAATAGTATGCGGTTTATCTTCAATTTAATCGGTTTTGAGTGCAGATGGTCGCAAAATATGTGCAACTTGCCGTAAAATCCCTGCGACGAGGTTATATGGTTAAAAAATACGAAAATATCAAATCTTTCTCATATTTTAACTAAGCCTAAAGAATCTGTTAAATAAACTATTCTTATATTGAATTTTATGAAGAATGTATGTATCATCATCCAATAAAGGACAAATATGGAACATTTAATAAACATACAACTAGAAAATAGTTTGAATTATAAAGTAAATCAAGGCGTTATTAGTAAAAATGAATATAATGCCATGCTTAGCTGTGTGGATAAAAGCCGATATGTTGATTTTTACATCAAAAAACAAATAGATGTTAATGAAGAAAATATTTTACAATATAACAAGAAGTTATTTGATACTTTACTCAAAGATAAAACAACTGAGCATAATATCATATGGGCTACTTCTGATTATGAAGAATATGGTGATGCATATGGCTCAAATTGTGAAATTCTTTCAACTTTAATTACAGGAAGTAGGAATAAAATTATTCGTCCAAGAGCTGCTAAATCACGAGATAATCAACTAAATCGTACCAGAGAAAAAGCTGAAGTATTTACACCATCTTGGATTTGCAATGCTCAAAATAATTTAGTTGATGAGCAATGGTTTGGCAGAGCTGATGTTTTTAATCTTACTAGAGATAAACAATGGAAGGCAACAAAAGAAAAGATTGTTTTTCCTAACGATAAAAAACATACATGGCAGAAGTATGTTGATGGCAACCGCATGGAAATTACTTGCGGTGAAGCTCCATACTTAGTTAGCCGATATGATACGGTTACCGGCAAATACATTGAAATTGAAGAGCGTATAGGCCTTTTAGATAGAAAGTTGCGTGTAGTCAATGAAAATACAGAGGATATAAAAGACTGGTATAAATGGACAGTTCGTGCATTTCAGAGCATTTATGGTTTTGAATATCAAGGGGATAATTTGCTGTTAGCACGAGAAAACTTACTATTTACCTTTATGGATAATATGAAATTTAAATTTAATATTTTACCAAATACAAAACAATTACAAGAGATTGCAACCATAATATCTTGGAATATATGGCAAATGGATGGTTTAACTTATACAGTTCCAATGTGTGATATAGCTAGAAAGAAGGAACAACTATCATTTTTTGACAAAGAAAACATACCTCAATATTGCAAAATCAAAGATTGGCGCTCAAAAGAAATTATAACATTTAAGTCATTGTTGGAGAAAGCATAATGGACACAACTGTTTTGGATGAGATTATTGTTGGTCGTGTTGAACCTCATATTTATGCTTTTAAGACAAATACCATTCCTAATTATCTTAAAGTTGGCGATACATATAGACCTGTCTCGGAAAGACTTAAGGAATGGAAAAAACATTTTCCTGATTTACAAAAAGAGTTTGAAGATAAAGCAACGGTTAATAATGAAATATTTTTTAGGGATTTTGCTGTCCATCAATATCTTGAAAAAGAATTGAATAAAATTCGTTTACAAAAATCTGATATAAAACAAGGTATTTACTATTCGAATGAATTTTTTAAGGATGCTGAAAAGCGAGATGTTGAAAAAGCTATAGTGGATATTACTGACAGTTATCACTCTGTTCCAAATAAGTATCAATATTATAAAACCGACGATAATATGCCAGTTATTACTGAGTATAAATCTACAGGCTATTGGAAACCAAGACCAAATCAACAAGAAGCAATTGATAATTTTTGTAAGGCAGTTAACAATGGTCGTACTAATCTCTTAATGTATGCAGTGATGCGTTTTGGTAAATCATTTACTTCCATGTGTTGCGCAAAAGAGATGCCAATATCTGATGGTACAAAAGGGGCTAAAATCGTTCTGGTAGTGTCAGCAAAAGCTGATGTTAAAGAAGAATGGAAAAAAACAGTTCAAAGTGCAGATAATTTTCAAGAATATAAGTTTTTAGATAGTGAACAATTGAAAGAAGAAAATATTATAACCAATACTTTACAAGAAGGCAAAAAAATTGCTATCTTTTTGACTTTGCAGGATTTACAAGGTCCTGAAATTAAAGAAAAGCACAAAGAAGTGTTTGAAAGTCAAATAGATTTGTTGATTGTTGATGAAACACATTATGGAGCAAGAGCTGAACAATATGGTAAAATTCTTAAAGCAATAAAGTATGAAGAAGATGTAAAGGATAAATATACTTCGAAAAAAACAGATGCTGATATAGATGATTATATCGAAAGTGAAGTAGCTTATGAGCAAATCAAGCAATTGAAAGCAAAAGTCAGATTGCATTTATCCGGTACACCATATCGCATTTTGATGGGAAGTGAGTTTTCTAAAGAGGATATCATTTCATTTTGCCAGTTTTCAGACATAGTTAAAGAGCAAGAAAAATGGGATAAAGAACATATTTTATCTGATGAGATTAAAGAATGGGATAATCCATACTACGGTTTTCCTCAAATGGTTAGGTTTGCTTTTAATCCAAGTAAAGCTGCACAAGAAAAGTTACAAGAATTAAAACAATCAGGGGTAAGTTATGCGTTTTCGGCATTTCTTAAACCAAAATCAGTTCAAAAAGCAGATAATGGTGACCATAAGAAATTCGTTTTTGAAAAAGAAGTTTTAGAATTATTTGAAGTTATTGATGGTAGCAAAACAGATGATAACATACTGAGTTTCCTTGATTATGATAAGATAAAACAAGGTAAGATGTGTCAACATATTGTTTGTGTTTTGCCGTATTGTGCCTCTTGTGATGCTTTAGAAAAACTAATTAATAGCAAGAAAAGTAAATTCAAAAATTTAAGTGAATATGAAATAATTAATATTTCAGGAGTAGAGAAATTTAATCTGTACAAAAGTGTTACAGATGTTAAAAATAAAATAAAAAAATGCGAAACAGAGGGTAAAAAAACACTAACACTGACGGTTAATCGTATGTTGACAGGAAGTACTGTCGAACAATGGGATACAATGATTTATCTTAAAGACACATCATCACCACAAGAGTATGACCAAGCTATTTTTCGTCTTCAAAACCAATATATTAAGAAGCTGGTAGATAACGATGGCGAAGAAATTAAATACAATATGAAGCCACAAACATTGTTGGTTGATTTTGATCCACATAGAATGTTTGTTATGCAAGAAATGAAATCACAAATATATAATGCCAATGTTGATGAACGAGGAAATTCAAAATTAGAAGAGCGTTTAGAAGAAGATTTAAGAATATCTCCTATTATTGTATTAAATAAAGATAAAATTAATAAGGTTGAACCAAGCGATATTTTAAGTGCAATCAGCCAATATTCAAGTAATAGAAGTGTTGTTGATGAAGCAAGAGATATTCCTATTGACTTATCTCTCTTAAATGTTTCTGAAATTAAAGCAGAAATTGAAAAACAAGGTGAATTAGGTTCTAATCAAGGTTTTACTATTGATGCAGTAGAAGGTGATGATACAGATTTAGAAACACCTTCTATCCCTGATTCTCCTGAAAATCCTCAAGAACCTAAAAATACACCTCAAAAAGATGATAAAATCAACTCAAACAAAGAGATAGAAAGTATTAGAAACAAGTTTAGAACTTATTATTCTCGTATATTGTTTTTCTCTTTCTTATCAAAAAGCAATGTCTCATCTTTAGATAACGTGATTTCTGTTATTGATAGCATTGATAATAGAAGAATTGCAGACAACTTGGATTTGCAAAAAAATATTTTAATCTTATTAAAAAATAATATAAATGTTTTTGTATTGCGGCAATTAGATTATAAAATTCAAAATATAAATAAATTAGCAAATGATTTGACTATTGAACCAATAGAAAGAGCTATTAGAGCAATTAATAAATTTAATCGATTGTCGGCATCGGAAGTAACAACACCTCAGAAAGTTTGTGAGGACATGATTGCATTGTTGCCAGATGAAAGTTTTACAAAGCTCAAAGAAAAAGATGTCGTGATGTTAGATATAGCAAGTAAGGCTGGCGAATATGCAATTGCTATTTGTAACAGGTGTAAACAGCTTAATATTGATATTTCATTGATTGAAAATTCAATATTATCTATACCTACATCAAAAGTTGCTTATGAATTTACACGTAGAATTTATGAAGTTTTAGGTCTGAATATAGATTGTATTGCAAAAAGATTTACTTCATATGATTTATTGAAGATTAAAGATGCAGATAATAATATTGATTATCAAAAAATTTCAGATACAATTTTGCAAAATAAAAAGTTTAATACAATTCAATTAAATGCCCCAATTATGAAAGAAGGTGATAAAATGAAAGTAGAGGCAGTTGTTGGAAATCCACCATATCAAGAAAATATTAGTGAAACACAGGAAAATTCGTCATTATCGAAGCAATTATTCCCATTGTTTATTCAATGTGCAATCAGCATGGATAGCAACTATGCAACTTTAATTACACCTTCTCGATGGTTTACAGCAGATGCTCAAGATAAATCTTTTGTAAAGTTAAGAGAATTTATTAAAGAAAGACAACATTTTTCTCAAATATATAATTATCCAGACAACAAGTTACTATTTAGCAATGTTTCAATTGCTGGTGGAGTAAATTATTTCTTGTATGATAAGAATCATACGGGTTATGTATCGTTCACTGAGTGTAATAAACAAGGTAATAATAGCACTAATCGTCCATTATTTGAAAATGGGTTAGACATTATTATATCTATGAATAATTTGATTGATATTTTAGATAAAGTTAGAAATCACAAACAATTCTCTCCATTAACTCAAATTACTTCAGGACGAAATGCTTTTGGTATTGTTGGTAAAAATACGGAATTAGAAAAAATAACGACAGATGCTTATTTTAACGGAGCAGTAAGTGTTAGATGTGCACACGAAAAAATAAAATATATTGCAAAAAACAAAATAAGTAAAAATAAAGAAATAGTGGATAAATGGAAAATCTTTACATCAAAAGGTAACGGAGGAGCTGGGTTACTTAGTGATGATAAAGCTGTTTCGATATTAGGTAAATCATATATAGGAAAGCCTTTATCAGCATGTTCAGATTCTTTGATTCCTATTGGAAATTTTGATACGGAAGAAGAAGCTGAAAATTTACAAAAATATATGTCATCAAAATTTTTAAGATTTATGGTGGGTATATTGAAAGTTTCTCAAAATGTTTATCAAAATGTTTATCAATTTGTTCCAATGCAAGATTTTACAAAAAATTCGGATATAAAATGGAATAAATCTATCTCAGAGATTGATAAACAACTATATGCCAAATATGGTTTATCATCCGATGAAATCGAGTTTATAGAGAAAAAAATCAAACCAATGGAGTAGATATAGCTAATAAGATATGAAAACAGAAGAGTGCCAAAAATTTATAATTTACGTAATGCAAAGTATACAAGGGGTAAAATTACTTCAAGATACCCCTGAAAAGAGCATCACGGTATCTTTTCTTCGTAAAATGCTAGCTTCTTCACAATCAGTATTAAATTTAGGTATGAATGGCTACGATGCGTGCATTATAGCTTGCCATATGATTGAGGGTATTATGCAGTTAAATTGGTTGCTTGATAATCCTAAACGAATAAAAGATTATGAAGACTATAACATTATTGAGATGTTAGCTTTATTAAAAGTTGATAACACTCATAAAGAGTTTTTATTATCTGAGGTAAAAAATAGAAATATCCAAAGACATTTAAAAAAGGATATTATAAAAAGAGGAAAGATTACAGATGCAATATTACTAAATCAGAAGAATTACAATCCAAATTGGTATAATCCTCAAATCGAAAAGTTATCAGAGATTAAGCAAAAAGTACGTTTCGAAGGCACCAAAAAGGCTATGAAAGATTTATATGGAATGTATAGAACGTTATGCGCATATAAACATTATGCTCCATATGTAATGCCATCGCCATATAATTTATCAGAAGAATGGGCAATAAAACCATTAAATACAGCTGTTGTAGCAACAATGCATTGTCTATATTTAACGGTAATATATACTAGCCAATTTCAAAATACTGCTTTAGATGTTGATGATATTGTAAAACATTATAATCAGGTATTAGGATTGTAAGAATTAATAATAAATTATTAATAAATAGTTAAGATTTTAAAGTTTTCGTAAAGTAGCATAAAACTGAAATAAAAAAGATGTTGATTTTTAATAAAAAAGATGTATAGTATCTACAAGGAGTTAAAATAATGAGTGGAAGTATATTAGAAAAAGTAGGTACTAGGCTAGGTAATATAGATGATTTACCTGATGAATTAAAAAAACAGATACCAGAGTTTGCGCTTGAAGGGCTGGATGAACAGGTGTATATTGTTTTAAAAGATGATTTAGACGGAATTGCTAGTCTATCAGAGGTGATGATCGCTTTATATCATCACTTTAAGGTGGCTGATAAAAGTCGAACAGAAATTACCGATGCAATATACAGATTGATTCGTAAAAAGATGGTAAAAGGTGTAAAAGGACGAAAGGCAATATATGCGCTAATGTCGGTAGATACTGATTTTGTACAGCAATCAGATATTTTGAGCGATGAAGAAAACGATAAAACAGTTAACCAAGATTTAACCAAATAAAATTCAAACAAATTTAAAAGTTTTTGTTGACAAGCGTAAAAATGAGTGCTAAAAGAAAAGCGAAGGATGTTAGAGCAACCTTCGCTAAAATTTTGGAAAATGCATATTGATTTTCCGTAGAATAGAGTTTCATTATGCATTTTCCTTTTAAATTGTCAATACTTTTTTGAGCTATACTTTGGATATGGCTGAATGGGTGTTGATTAGTGTTAACAATTAAATAAAAAGGAAAAATAAAATGCCTTTACTTAAAGAAACCTGGTCTGATGACCAAATAAAAGCGGTTTGGAACAAAGGTTTTACCGTTCCAGGCTATGATCCAACAAAATATCGTAAAGATATTGCTGGTGCGTGGATATCGTATGCAGAATATGGGAACACAAATTCTGACTTAGGTTGGGAGATAGACCATATACGTCCACAATCAATGAATGGAAGCGATTTTATTTCTAACTTACAACCATTACAATGGAAAAACAATCGTTCAAAAGGAGATGATTATCCTTATTGTGATTTTGTCGTAACATCACAAGGTAATAATAATATCGTTTCTCAGCGACGTTTTAAGGTTGCTTAGTGTAATTTATAAAAGCCTTAACTTATTTTGGTTGAGGCTTTTTTATTCTTCCACATTCGCCTTGATAAACTTATGTGTTTTGTTTTGGTATGGGGAAAAGCGACAGATACCGCCGTGGGGAGTGCTGGTTTTCTTTCCGCAGAATTGGCAGATGTATGAGGTAGCGCTTGGGGTGTTGTCTTTTAAGCGTGCGATGACCTCATTAAGTCCTTGGCGATTATAACGACTTGCAATATCTTCTTTCAATCTGGCTATAGCTTCAAACATTTTTTTGAACCTCCTTGTTGTTTCGTTTTTTATATATTCAAAATTATTAAAATTCGCATTTAAGCATATGAAATAGCATAATATTTTTAAAAACTTCTGTTGACAACTAAAAAGATATGTGATATAATAAATACATAATGAAAGTTGAAAACTCGAAATAATCGACTTTCATTATAAATCACCGAAAACCTTAAATATCGGTTCTGCACGTAGCAATGCAGAAAAGGTCGTTTATGGTTTAACGGTGTGAAAGGTTGGTATGTAATGCTGTGGTTGATGAACTCGTTAATAAGTCAAGCACTACTATTACAGCCAGCAACTCTTACGGAGCATCGGTCGCAAGGTCGGTGCTCTTTTTTTGTTTTAAATCTAACGAAAGGAATAATATTATGGAAAACAAAATAAATATTAAAAAAGTCGCTGCATTAAACGATAATTTGCGAAAGACCTTTACTGGTGGGCGTGTGCTGTTGACAATCGGTTTCCGTTCACTCCCCGAAGACGAACAAGCCGAGGTATTGCAAAAGGTTCGTGCATTTAATGATTTTACCCCCGATAACGACCCTTTTGGTGAACACGATTTTGGCTCGATAACATCAAGCCGTGGAACTCAAGTGTTTTGGAAAATAGACCTTTACGATATAAATGACGAGTTCTATTCACCGCAACCAGATGATCCTACGCAGACAAACCGTGTGATGACAATTTTGTTATCCGAGGAGTATTAAAATGCTACGTGATATTAAACCATACAAACAAGGCGCATTGAGTCGCTGGTGCTCCGTATACGCTGTTATCAATGCTGTGCGAATGCTTGGGCTTGAATTATTACCCTCACACAAGGCTCAAGATATGTATGATTATATCCTCGAACAGCTTTATGTGTATGATGCTTTAAATGATGTTGTTCAATATGGTGCTGATGGTGCTAGGATAGAGCAAATTATCCAGTTTGCAAGAGATTACCTAAAGACCGCATATAAAAAAGAGCTGTCATTCACAAGACCGTTTTATAATAATAAGCTGTTCTTCGATAAACTGCTCGAATATATGCAACAACAGCGAGAGCAAAACAAAGCTGTCATAATTCGTATAAGAAGTAAAGACATTGACCATTACTCCGTTTTTGATTGTGTTAAAGGCGATAAGCTAAAGTTATTTGACAGCGACCATCTGCCATATATCAAATTGAATAACATCTCGCATATAAAGGATGATGCAAAATTTCAGTTATTAATCCGACAGCTTTACGTCTTGGAGTTGAATACGAAAAAATGTTAAAAAATACATATTAATTAACATTTTTAATAACATATTGTTTTTACGTATTTCTTTAAATATGGATAAGGCAGTGCAAAAATTTTATGTTCAATTTTAATAATTTTCTTCATTTTAATTAACATTTTTGAAAGGACACACGATGAGAGGAAAGGCAAAACTATTGACAGATAAGGATATAAACAACTGTCTGAGATACATTCAAACCACAAAAACAAAAGAACGAACCTCTGCTATGTTTATTTTGATGCTTACTACGGCTTTACGCATACATTCGATTCAAAAGCTAACAGTAGGGCAAGTATATGACGAACATTTTAAACCACGTGAGAGCTTTTTAATACAGCCTAACCAAAATAAAGGCGGTCGGAAATCGTTGCAAGTTTATATAAACGACACACTACATAAAGAACTTGTTTCATATATGCGTTTTTTACAGTCAAAAAGGCAGGTTAACATTGAACAGTATCTTTTCACATCAAACAAAGGCTCATATTTGAGTAAGCAACAAATTATTCGCATTATTACAGGTGTTTTTAAGGCTGTAGGGCTTGATTCACAATATCGGTGCCACAGCCTAAGGGCAACCGCATTAACACGCCTTATGGACGCAAATTACCCGCTTACACTAATACAGCAAATATCGGGGCATAGTTCCATTCAAACGCTATCCATTTACTATCGTAGCAATCCGAAAAATATCAAAAACGCATTGGAAACGTTGAGTTATTAAAAAAGGCGGTCAGCCCGAAAGCCAACCGCCTAAATGCATTATTTTTCTGATAATAATTTGTTGAGCTTCTTTTTATTCAGCACAATTGCTCGCTTGCGTACTTTATGCCCCAAACTGCACAAAGCATAGCCTTCGTCATCTTTTTCAATTAAGTCTTCGATGTAGTCTTCTACCAAAATACATTGCTTTGGTGTCATAAACCACGACTTAAATGTTTTGGAAGGGATAATCCAAGAAAATGTTTTACCAATTTTTCTACCGAAGAACTTTTTATTGTTCCACTCGGCGATAATATCATCTTTTGAAGATAAGTCAGCCAAGTTGGTGTAGTTTTCATTGTCTTTACTCAATTTTTCATCCAAGATGCTCAAACCCTCTTGAAGAATGGTTTTGTCATCTCTAATGCAATTTAAAGCCAATGCGTACATTTTCTTGATAGCCTTAAAGATGCGCTCCTGCGACCAAGGTACAAGTTGCCACGAAACAGCTAATATCAAAACCGCATACGTAAAGGCGAAACGGCTTAAGAAACGTTGACTGTAGCCACCGACAGCGGAAACATCAATATTATTGCAAAAATACTCAAATTGGGTATTGAAATCTTGCTTTAGATTGTCAGCATCTTCATTAAGAGCAAAGGCAAGGTGGTAGATAAACTCTCTTCCCAATGTGCCATAATTGTTCAATAATATATTATTGATGTCATAAATCAGATTTTTGGAATCATCATACCCATCAGGCAATTTAGAAAATATGCCGTATTTTTCGCTCATTTGAGCTGGTACATCAATAAAGCGCAGTTTTTCCCCATCGTCTTTCAGATGTCCTGTATCTTCGGCGTTTTCGATAATTCCAAACTCACCAGTACTAATAAATGTTAGCTCCCAGTCTCCGACATATAAATCGTTATCACGGTTATAGGACTTAAGCCTTTTTTTAGTCTGTCCAGCACAAATGAAGTAGCTTAAATCACTAATTCTCTGGGCGATTTTAAGCCTATTTTTTGCAATAAGTTTAGCTTCGTCAAAAACCAAAATACGATGCCTATGGGTATAGCAAGCTTCTTCAATACCGCCTTCCGTTGTTTTCCAAGGGATAAAGTCAGAAGGTCTGCCGAGTATACCACTGGCAACTTTAGCTAAAGTTGATTTACCGATAGATGAATTACCGAATAAATGTATGCCAAAAGTTTCTGCATTGAATGGAAACAAGCAAAAACTTGCAAGCGCCACTCCAACAGTTAAAATCGCAGGAGGACTATATTTACATAAGTCTAAAAGCCTTATGTATTCATCGGTAGTGCCTATGTAAGGCACTTTTTTGTTATCACCTATATCTTGTTTATAGAGTACTGAGTAATGTTCAGCACCAAAACTAGAATCAGGTAAGATGTAACAATACTTTTCATCAAAAGACTTGTACCACCCTGTTTGTGATGACAGCAATGAAGTTTTCATAAACTCATATTTACTTAAGTCTTTACAAAACTCCATGGGGTCATCACCGCTTGGAAAAGGAAAGCCCCTTGATAATAAAATAGTATACAATCTGTAAGGGCTTCTGAAACGCATTATCGGAATTGTTAGAGAGGTCCAGCTATTCCGAATATTTTTAAACCGTAGGATTATAACGATATTCCCAGTCTCATATTCTTCGGCTTGCAGTAAAAGATTTTTACAAGCCATTTTTTCAAATTTTTTTATATTAGCCATTTATTTTCTCCTATAAATTGGCTATGTACGGTGAACGGTCGATTTTGATGTAAAATAACCAATAGCGCAAATAAAATGATTTGCGTTATATTGCCGTTCACCGTGCATTTTATTAAAAACAATACAGCAAAAGTAATTGCTGTGTTACACGCAATTTTCAAACAACTAATAAAAGTTTGAATGAAAGAGGGGATTTAACCCTTTTTTTGCGTGATTCTAAATTCGAAGTCATTGACAGGCTTTTTCTTTACGGAGTACCTACGGCATCCATATAAGACCAACATATCACTGACTTCATAATGCAAGAGTTTTTTAGCCAGTTTGCATATCTCATCGGACTTCAGCTTATATTCCTTTCCATCATAGAAAGGATTCCGTCCTTCGCACTTCGTATTCAAAAAGCGGACACGACGTGAGAAGTAAGGCGAAAACATATAGGAAACTGCTCTTTTATAGCTCGTAACATTTACCACTCGTACAGGACGTTTGATTATGTCAGTTTGATGGTAATAATGTTTCAGCCGTTCACGTACAAACTTTGGCTCTAACTTTGTAATAAAGATTAAGTGCCAATGCGGGTGATAAAACGGTTTCCAAGTGTTTTCAGCATCGGTATTTAAGACAATATCAAAACCACCAATGGCAATGATGCTGTCACCGAACAAGCGTTTAAGCCGATAAAATAGAGTGTTTTTAAGTTTGGCTATATCAATTACCTTTGTCGTTTTTGCATTGAGAGGTTCCAATAAGGTTACAGCGTAAATCCGGCTTTCACCTTTTTGATGAGCTAAAAATTCACAAATTTTCGGCACATATTGAAGCCTGAAATCTCTTTTACAATTACAACAAAGAATATGCTGACAACGGTCATACTTCGAACAATCCTTAATGCGTTTGGCTAATACTTTGGATAATTCAGGCTCCTTTTCAAGAGCCCGAACTATCTTTTGGTTGCGCTCTATGCATTCTTCGACGGACTCAAATCTGTCGAGTTTTGCAACGTCGTATCGCATTTGGACTTTTCCTCTGGAATCGGCTGTTTATCATCACCGTCAAAAAATCCAAACTGATAAAGTTCCAATATTTCTCCCGCAACTTTAGTAGAAATCTTTGAAGGCAGTTTTTTATTAAGACGAGCTACTTCTTTGGAAAGCATATCAATCTTAATATTTAATTCAGCCAATGTTTGATAAAAATCCAATACGTTAAATGTATTAATTTGTTTACTCATTTTTTACCTCATTTTTTTAAAAATTAAAGCAAGCTCGACTTAGTTAAAAACTATGTCAAGCGACTAGAGATAAAGCCGTCAAAGAAACAAGGAATTTAAAACAAAAAAAACTTGGAGTATAATCCAAGCCATCAAGTTTCAAGTAAATAAATTGAATTTCAATTGTTCTTACATCTTACCATAAACTTTGACAACTTTATCAAAATGTCTTTATGGAAAAAGATGGTTTCGCCAAAGCAGGCTATAAAAGACTAACGGACACCTGCTCCACAGAGTATAAAAATATACCCGACTACTAACAAATGGAATCAACTTATTTACGATGTAATATAACACTGCCGAAGCAGATGCGAATCATATAGGATAAAAAACTATCAAAAGTCAATACTTTTTTGAAAAAAATTAAATTATTTTAAAATTTCTTTTATTTTCAATTATTTATTTATGTAAAGATGACTTAAATCAAGCCCGTCATACCGTAGCTTGTCATTTAATTCATCAGCTAAAACTTTGATGCTGATTGTTCCGTAATGTTCAGATAACGAGTGCGCACCTTCCCAGCCCTGAATTAATTGCACTCGGTCGATAGGGCAATTATTATTTCTCAGTATTGTTCTGGCTGTGTGGCGCCAGCTGTGGAAGCATAGGCCTTTTTGTTTCAAGCCTAAATCATCAAGCATTTTTCCAAACCACTTCGAAGGCTGAGCGGAATATTCACCTCGGGTATTTGGTTTAAGAGTAAAGAAAATCCGTTTATTATCTTTGTTTTTCGGAGCGATTTTTTTCATTTTTGCAACAAACTCCAAGAAACCGATATGCAAAAGCTCATTATGCAAAGGAACCCGCCTTATACCAGCTTTAGTTTTAACGTGCTTGCCATTGTTTTCATTGATTGAAATATAATAAACACCTTCATCTTCCAGCACGTCGTCAAACTCCAACTGGCAAATTTCATTCAAACGTGCTCCAGTAAATGCACCTAAAAGTGTAATCCAAAACATTGAGCGTTTCTGCGGATTATCATCCCAATGTTGCGAAAATAAAACACTATGGAACAAAACATTCATCTGCTGAACGGTGAACGGTATATATTTTTCTTCGGTCTTACTTATTTGAATGGCAGGCACGTCGATTTGCTCCATTATATTTTCATTAATGTATTTTCTTTTCAAAGCCCACGCATATATTGATTTGAGGGATTGAAGATAATCTCCACGGGTTTTGGGTGATATAGACTTTTCTGGGTGTTCACGATTCTTTTTAACTGCGGCAACCATATCAATATCTTTATTGTTTTTTCCAAGCCGTAGAGGTATCCATTGCACGTCATAAACCAATCTTTGTAAGTCATCAGGCGTTATGAGACGAATTGTTTTGCCTTGTAATAACTGGTTTAATACATATAGGCGGTGGTTGATTTTATCTTTTTGAGCTTGCGAAACATTATCACGGCTGCCTTCGTTGTTATATATTTCTCCTAATTCAGCCAAGTTTAAGTCAGGCTTGCGGTAAGGTTGCATCGGTTGAGTTGTGGCAGGGGTATAATATGAAGTTGTTTGCGTTTCAATAGAAGGAAGGGCTGATATGATTTTGTTCGGTCGATTTAGCTCCGCACCTTTTAAATAATTAATCGCCATCTCTATATGCTGAATATAAGCAAGCATAAACGCCTTTAAAAACTTCGGGTAGCAATTTTCGGTCGGTTTAGGCATTTTGTTGGCAATAATATACGCATCAACAGCATCTTTTGCCATTATGTAATCATTAGTTTTGTATGCAGAAATATAATCATTAAGCAAAAATTGATAGTAGTTCAAGGTTTGCATATCACGGTTAATGCTGGCTAAGTCTTTATTTGTTTTATCAATACAAAAATCAAGCGCACACGATTCAATATCTACGTCCTTATATTCGAGATAGCCATCGGGTGTTGCAAGATATTCATAAAATACTTTTAGGCGAGGAGTATCACCATCATTAAATACAGCCATTTTTTGCCTTTCTATAATAAACTGCTGATTTATTTTCGACAATATCATAGCTGAGCGTATTTTTGCAATAGTTTTTTCCGATGTATGTAGTGATACCCATATTTGTCGTTTTTTAATGATATGGCGCAAATTTTTGGGAACATTGACAACTTCATACCAAGATGCTCCACGGTTATATAAACTCATAAATCAGCCTCCGAAGTTTAGGCTAATTCAGTTGAATTTATTAGCAGAAAGTATTAGCAAAATTGATTTTATGGGGTTTTATAAAAAGAAAAAACCTTGCAAAAACAAGGTCTTATCTAAATTTTGGCTGGGGCGGCTGGATTCGAACCAACGAATGTCGGCACCAAAAGCCGATGCCTTACCACTTGGCGACACCCCAACATTATAGTAAAAAATGCCCGTATAAACGAACAAAAGTACTTTTATACTAAAAAAATATAAAAGCAAGCATTTTTTTCTATTGTTAAAAATTTTTGAATAAATGGTAAGCGTAGAATAAAGTTATATAAATCATTTGACTTATGACACATGTTATACAACTATCAAATTTAAGTAATATGAATAGGTAAGGGTGGGCGCCGAAACGAAATTTAATATTTATTTTTTATTTACCTGTTTCTGGCGGAAACGGAAAAAACATTGGATTGCCGTGATACTACTGAATTGTTGACAGATATATATGTTCCGAAAGACCTGAAAATACCGCAGGAACAAGGGGAAAATCAGTTTTATCTGTTGAATAAAACAAGGAAAGAAATGACGGAAATTTGGGAAAAACCTTACATCGGCGGTCTTGAACTGGTGTATCCGTAAAAATCTTTAGCATAACTTTTTCCCTCTCTTTACAGCATCAAAACCTCTCCGTATACTGCAGGCGGATAATAACAAAAGCAAAAGAGGGAATGATATGGCACTTAACCTGATAAAACGCGGCGGCGCCGTGCAGGAATTTTCAATTTTTAAACTTCAAAAGCTGCTGACGGATGTCTGCCGGGGCTTTCCGCTGGATTCGCAAAAGCCGCTGTTGAATCTGGATGAATATATAAAAGACGGTATGACGACAGCAGACTTGTTTAATGCTCTGACGATGAACGTTTTAAGCCTGACGTCGGTTGAAGAGCCGGAATGGAAGAACGTTGCCGGCCGGCTGAAGATGCTTGCATTGTACAAACAGGTTTCCATTGCCCGGAATATGCCGAAGAACGAACCGCCGTATGATTATGTGTCGTTTCTAAAGTACGCTGTCAATAACGGAATATACAGCACTGTAATTGCGGAAAAATATACGACGGAGGAAATTGCCGAAGCTGCGTCCTTTATTAATCCCGATTTTGACTTCGTTTATGACTATGCCGGTGCCAATCTGCTGCTGAAACGCTATCTCTGTGAATACGGCGATAAAATTGTTGAATTGCCGCAGGATATGTTCTTGTCCATTGCGCTGCTGATAGAACAGGACGAAGACAAAGCTGCGCGTATGGCCAAAGTTAAGGATACTTACGAAAAACTGGCTGACCGCAAAATCTCGCTTGGCACGCCGCTTTTGATGAACCTGCGCCGTCCGAACGGTAATCTCAGTTCTTGCTTCATCACCGCAATGGAAGACACGCGCGAGTCGATTTTTTATGTCATAGACCAGGTGTCATCAATTTCCAAATTCGGCGGCGGGGTAGGGGTGAACATTTCCCGCGTCCGTGCCAAAGGCGCCCGCATCAAGGGGATAAAGAATTCCTCCGGCGGTGTTATCCCGTGGATTCGTATTTTGAATGATACCGCAGTGGCCGTCAACCAGCAGGGCAAACGCAAGGGCGCCGTAACCGTGTCGCTGGATATGTGGCATCTGGATATTGAGGATTTTCTGGAGCTGCGAACCGAAAACGGCGACCAGCGCATGAAGGCCTATGACATTTTCCCGCAGGTGGTTGTGCCGGATTTGTTTATGCAAAAGGTGGAAAACAACGAAGACTGGCTGATGGTTGACCCGCACGAGGTGCGTACCAAATACGGTATCGAGCTGGCAGACCTCTGGGGAAAGGAGTTTGAAAAAGCCTACAATCAGCTGTACCTGGAAGCCTCGTTTGGCAAATTGGAACTGTTTAAGTTTTATCCGGCCAAAGAGTTGCTGAAAAAAATTATGCGTTCGCAGATAGAAACCGGTATGCCGTATATCGCGTTTAAGGATACGCTGAACCGCTACAATCCCAACAAGCATGACGGTGTTATTGTCGGCACCAACCTTTGTACCGAGTCGCACAGTAACGTCCGCCCCAGCCATATTGGCGAAGACGTTTTGGAGAACGGCCGGGTCGTCCGCACCGCGGAGGGCGGTCTGGTTCACGTCTGCAATCTGGTGTCAATCAATCTGGCGAATATCGAGTCGGATGCGGAGCTGGAGAGCGTCTGCGAAACTTCCGTACGCCTGTTGGACAATGCGATAGACTTTACCCGCGTTCCGGTGCTGGAAGGTCAGGAGCACAACAAGCGCTACCGCACTATCGGCGTCGGTGCGATGGGGCTGGCCGATATGCTGGCCAAAAACAATATCCCGTATATTCTGTCGGCGGATTACGTTGATGAGTTGTTTGAAAAAATTGCGCTGTATAATATCCGCGCTTCCGTTAAACTGGCCAAAGAAAAGGGAACGTTCGGCGCTTATGAAGGTTCGGACTGGAGCAGGGGCATCATCTTGGGGCACGACCAGATATGGTTCAATAAAAATGCCAAATATCCCGAAGCCTGGAACGAACTCTTTGCCGATTTGCAGAAATACGGCATTCGCAACAGCCAGATAGCGGCGATTGCGCCCAATACCAGTTCTTCGCTGATACAGGGATGCTCGGCGTCGGTGCTGCCGGTTTACAGCAAGTTCTTTGTGGAAACCCACGGCAAAGGCTCCATTCCGAACTGCCCGCCATATATTCGCGACAAGTTCTGGTTTTATCAGGAAAACCGCAACATCAGCCAGGAAACTGTCGTTGACATTATGGCACGCATTAACAAGTGGATTGATACCGGTATTTCCATTGAGCTGATGTATAACTTAAACCGCAACATTCGCGCCAAAGACATTTACAATACGATAATGAGCGCCTGGAAAAAGGACATCAAAACCCTTTATTACACCCGCACCATTCAAAAGGACGGTTCCAGTCTGGAAAAGACGGAATGCGTCAGCTGCGCCGGATAGGAGAGAAAAATGCAGAGAAAAAAACTTTTTAACGTTAACGGAAATGACGAAATCATCAACCGCCGTATGATTGGCGGCAACGTTACCAACCTGTTTAATCTGAACAACGTCAAATACCAGTGGGCGAACAAAGTCTACCGCCTGATGATGGAAAACTTCTGGATTCCTGAAAAAGTTTCGCTGTTTGATGACAAGCGCGCCTATGAGGAGCTGACCGCCTCGGAAAAGGCTGCTTATGACGGCATCCTGTCGTTTCTGGTTTTTCTGGACAGTATCCAGACCAACAATCTGCCGAACATCAGCGAATACATCACCGCTCCGGAAGTCAACCTGATTTTGGCGATTCAGACTTATCAGGAGGCTGTACATTCGCAAAGTTACGCCTATATTATAGAGAGTATCATTCCCGCCGCCAAACGCGCCGAGATATATGACAAATGGCGTGAAGACAAGGTCTTGCTGGAACGCAACAAATACATCGCTGAAATCTATCAGGACTTTGTTGACAATAAAAGCGACATCAACTTTGCCCGCGTGCTGATTGCCAATTACCTGCTGGAGGGCGTGTATTTTTATAACGGCTTTAACTTCTTTTACAATCTCGCCGCCCGCAGCCTGATGATTGGAACAGCCGACGAGATAAAGTACATTAACCGCGACGAGCTGACCCACTGCGTCATTTTCGCCAATATTATTAAGGAAATAATGAAAGAGAACAGCGGTTTCTTCAATCTGGACGAGGTGTATGCAATGTTTGACAAGGCGGTTGAACAGGAAATCGCCTGGAGTAACCACATCATCGGCCGTAACATTATCGGCATTACCGAAAAGACGATTGAGGAGTACACCAAGTTCATTGCCAACAAGCGTCTGAAGGATCTGGGGCTGAAACCGCGTTATGAAGGCTTTGACCAAAACCCGTACAAGCAGCTGGAAAAAGTTGCCGATACCAACGGCGAGGGAAATGTAAAAGGCAACTTCTTTGAAGCCAACGTGTCGTCGTATAACCAAAGCACGGCTGTTGAGGGATGGGATGAAATCTGAGCCCGTGGCAGCCAAACTCGGCTCCCGTCTGGCGGTTACGGCACCGACTGCCCGTCCTGTCGTCCGCACAACGTGAACCCGGCCGCCCGCAGTCAGCCCATGCTGTCCGACAGCTCTTTCGGTTCCCCGCCTTCCGGCTGCTCTCCCGGCTTCCGCTCGGTGGTCGCAGAACCCGGCTGCCTGCCCGGTTCTCGTCCGGGCATAACCCAAATGAAAATACAAAGGATGGAAAATGCATTTTTTATCGGAATTTAATTTACGCGAATTGCTAAGCTCGTTTGTTGTCCTGTTGGCTATTACGGATATCCCGGGCAATCTGCCTATAGTGATAAACCTGCAGAACAAGGGGATAAAAATCAGCGCCCGCCGCGCATTTATCTATTCTCTGGTGCTGCTGGTGTTCTTCTTTTATGCCGGCGAAGCGTTTCTGAAACTGTTCGGGCTGGACATTTCCTCGTTTGCGATTGCCGGTGCGCTGATAGTCTTTCTGTTCAGTCTGGAAATGATACTGGATATTAATCTGGTCTGCGAAGGTACGGACATTTCCGGCGATGCCACGTTTGTCCCGGTCGTGTTTCCTCTGTTTGTCGGCGCCGGAACCCTGACGGCGCTGTTGGCCATCCGTTCCCAGTATGCCGATATAAATGTTTTGCTTGCAGTTTTGCTGGATTGCGTTGCCATATACGGCACAATCCGTCTGTCGCGTTTTTTCAAAAAACATCTGAGCAGCGCCGCCATTTATGTTATGAAAAAGTTTTTCGGTATGGTGCTTTTGGCAATTTCCGTAAAATTGTTTATTACCAACGTTGCCGAATTGGTCCGCCAGATAAACGCCTGAGAATGAATTTGTTTATCGGATGGCGTCTTCACCGCGTTATTTGGTCTTAGAAGGAGAATATTTTTTTGCAGCCTCTTTTTATCTGTATTTAAATGCCTATATCCAACTCGGCAGAGGAGGTGAAAATGGTGCAGGTATCAATAATAGTTCCCTTAAGCCGCAATGCCGGAACTGTCTGGCCCGAATTGCGGCAAATCCTAAATGAATACGGTTCGGAAATTGAAGTGGTGTGCGTCGCATCATCCCGAAAAGCATTTCCTTTGGGCAGTTCTTTTTTTAACCAATCTGCTTTGTCCTCGGCTTCTCCAAAAGCGTCTTGCTTCAATGCACCTTTTTCCCGGGAGAATAGTTTGCAATCTCTGCCTGAAGATATGATGCAAGACGGACGGCTGCGTTTTGTCAGGGCTCCCGGAACCGAAAAATATGCGGCAATGAACATCGGGATGGAAGAAAGCCGGGGCGAATATGTTGCCTTTTTTGAACCTGGAGCAAAAGTTTCCCCCGGGTTCTATAGGGAATTGTACCGTTTTGCTAGCAAAAAACGTGCGGAAATTGCCGGCTGCGGCATTAAAACGTCAAATCCCGCTGGGGAGGATATCCTGGTCAATATAGCCGCAACCGGGTTCACGTCTTCATTGAAAGAAAAAGCCCGTTTATGGAGAATACCGCAGTATTCTTATGTCGGGAATAAAATCTATCTGCGCCGGGCGTTGTTGGAAAACGGGTTGTTTTTTAAAGAAGATACAAAATTTGCCGATATGTTCTGGACGCCGCTTGTCCTAAAAAAGTTAAAAAGGGCAGCAGCAGTTTCCGGAATTTGGTATATGCCTCCGCAGGAGCCATCAGCCGGTATGGCACGAGAGAAGCCGTCAACGGCGGAATACCAGCTGGCACGCCTGTATACGCGGGCATTCGCTTCGGTAAATGACCTGATACCCGCAAAATATGCCGTTACCCGGAAAAACATCTGTTTTTTGGGAATTCCAATTATGAAAGTTCTTAAATCTTCCCGTTGCGAAAAATGCTACCTCTTTCACTTGAAAGTCAAAGAAAACAAACGCCGTATTGCGGCTTGAATATATTCGGAGCGCTGCGCAATGCAAAAATCCCTGCCGCCCGGTAAAGGTATGGCAGGGATTTGGAGAAATGCGCGGAGTGCCCACAGATAGGTTCCGGCAATAAATTGCAATAATTTTGCCGCAAATTCCGGTTACGGGCGGCAAAATGCTAAATGGCGCAGTATGCGGCCAGCGTCCTTTCGATGAGCATAGACTCGTCTGTACTGCATGGAATGTTGAAAATTCGGTCAGCCATCTTTCTTGCCTCGTCGGGATGTTCGCAGTCCAAATCAAACGGCGACCATATTTTGACATAATTGTCCAAAAATTTTTCCCAGTCCGAAGCGCAGAGCGTATAGCTGTTGCCGAAAGCGGGGCTTTGGTGCAGCAGGCGGTTGAATGCGCTGTGCGAGCAAATCAGGACAATATGCCGGGCTTGGATTTTTCCGGCTTCTGCTTCGGCAATATCAATAAAAGCCCGGGTATCTTGTATCGGTGCCTTATTGTTCAGAGCCGAACTTTCATGGATGCCGTGTGCCGTACAGGCAAGGTTGGCTATTCGAGCAGACTGCAGTCCCCCGTCGTCTCCCGCGGCATAAAGCATTTGCGGCTTGCCGAATTTTTCAACGATGTTTTTTGCCAGAAGAAACAGCATCTTGGCATCTTTAACGGAAATACAGCCGTCGGCTTTTACCTCGGCGTAGCGAATAAATGTAAGATAAACCATAAATGTAAATTAATGATATGAATAAAAATTATTAAACCGATAAAACTTAGCCTGCCGCTGCCAAAAATGCAAGCGGAAAAATTGTTTTTTTTTTGTTAATTATGCAAGGGAATAATCGGATAAATAATTTGACAAAAATTAAAAAAAGGTTATTTAAAAGGCATAAGACAAAAACAATAAGAAAGGACAGACAATGAGCAGACAAGCCGACTTGCTTGAAGCATACCACAATATTTTGTATGTAATAAATAATGCCCCGTTGAACAGTTATCCGAAATTCGGTAAAAATGATGTCAAAAAAATTCCGTCCGATAAGGCTGAAAAGATTATCGGCAACGTTGTCGGACACCGGCTGGCATCCGTTCCGGCCGACAAACACCCGCATGTTGAACTGGTTTTGGGGTATCCCGGGTCGGGAAAAACGCTGGTGGAAGAAGACATTCTCGCGCGCTATCCCGGAACGATATTAAAAATTGACTATGACGATTTTCGCCGTTTTGACAGCCGTATGGTAGAAAAGAGCAAAGAGAATCCGCTGGTTGCCGACTATTTCGGGCAGATACCCGGTGCTATTAAAGACCGGTTGATGATGGGCGCAGCGGCCAACGGGCAGAGCGTTTTAATCAGCGCGCCTGCGTTGGATATCCAGTCTTCGCCGGAAAATTCCCTGAAAGCGCTTTTTCTGAACAAAGGCTACAGGCTGAATGTCGTCTATATTAATGCCGGCGAAGAATTGTGCTTTTTAAGCAACTTCACCCGCCATTTCAAAGCCCGTGCCAACAACCTGAATAATCCGGATGGAAATTTTGACATTCCCCGGATGGTTCGTCCGGAGGTTCATCGTGCCATTTCCGCCGGCACCCGCCAGAATATTAACGAAATCGTGGGGATGATTGGTCGTGGGGAAAATGTCAGCCTGAAGATGGTCGACCGCGATAACCGCGAAATTCCGTTTACAAACATAGAGGCTGTTCCCCACATAGCGCGCCGCAGAGAACGCAGCCCTCTGAATCCGGCGGAAATCGACCGTTTGGTTAATGAATTAAGTATAATCAGCGATGCAATTCAAAAAGTCGGCATTAACGGCCGGGAAAAGAAAATTCTGGCAGACTTTATGCAGGGTGCGCTTTACAGCCGTTTAATCGAACGGAACATTCCATCGACAATGCCGATGTTTTTGGACAATCATCAAGGGAGATAACATAGATGCACTTTAAACCGCTTGACGACTTAAGCCGTTGCCGGATTCTGCTGTCTAACGATGACGGCATAGATGCGCGCGGTATCAAACTTTTGGAACAGGAATTGCTAAAACTGAGCAGTGACGTCTGGGTTGTCGCACCGAAAAACGAAAAGAGCGGTGCCAGCCACGCCATCACGTCAGATAAGCTGCGCAGCATGCAGGGGCACAGTTCGGTAGATGCGTTTCCCAATGACGTTGTTAAAGTTTCCGAACGGCATTATGCCGTCGACGGTACGCCGAGCGACTGTGTCCGTATCGCCTTGAATATGATATTGGCAGATAAAAAACCGGATTTGATTATTTCAGGCATAAACAACGGCCGCAACATTGCCGATGACATAACCTATTCCGGCACAATCGGCGTTGCGGTAGAAGGGATTTTGCACGGCATACCGTCAATAGCCGTGTCGCAGCTGGTAGACGGCGCGGAAGTTGTCAACTGGCAGATGGCGGAAAAATATCTTCCCGGCCTGCTGCAAAAAATTTGCCGCGGGACTTTCGGCGCTGATACGCTGATTAACATCAATTTTCCCAATGTGCCGTTTGAACAGCTGAAAGGGATAACCGTTTGCCGCCACGGCAGCCGCCGGTTTACGCCCGGCACGATAGAGAATGGCCGCCTGAAAGCCGATTCGCTCGAGGGCGTTCCCGCTGCGGGGCGTTACCCTGACGATTGTGCCGCCATTAAAGATAGCATAACCGTGTCAGCCCTGAAAATTGACCTGACCGACGAACCTGGGCTTGGCGAATTGCAGCGTCTTCTGGCTTAAAAAAGGAAACCCTGATTCCTGCAAATATGCAGTTTTGCTTAAAGTTCGGGCTCACCGAATGCACTGCGCAACAAAATACACAAACCGACAAAATTGCGCAATGTTGGGAATAGGGGCTTGACAAGGCCGCTAAAACAGGTCAAACTAAAACACCAACAGCGAACCGTTTTCTCGGCTTCTGCTTGTCAGAGCTGCTGAAATCGTTCAAATTCGCCTGAAAGGAATAAAGAGGAAAATGTTGACCGTAACTGTAATCAGCTTCTGTTGTTGCTGCAACTCCTAAGCCCTGCTGCCGGAGCTGGTTTCAGCTGGAAAAAACAAACGAGGCAGCTGCGCAAGACTGCCTCTTTTTTTAACTTAAAACATAAGGATGATGATAATGAGCGTATATTTATACAATACCCGGACCCGCAGCAAGGATGAGTTTAAACCCTTAAATCCGCCGTTGGTAACGATGTATTGCTGTGGCCCGACCGTATATAATTATGCGCATATCGGCAATCTCCGCACTTATATTTTTGAAGATTTGCTGGTGAATACGCTGAAACTGGCCGGCTACAAAGTCAAACATGTGATGAATGTAACCGACGTCGGGCACCTGACGAGCGACGGCGACGAGGGCGAAGACAAAATGCAGGTTGCGGCCGAACGCGAAAAAAAGAGCGTTCTTGAAATAGCCAGAATGTATGAGGATGCTTTCTTCCGCCATACCGCTGAACTGGGGCTTGCCCGTCCGACGGTCGTCTGCCGGGCAACCGAACATATACAGGAGATGATTGACTTTGTCAAAGATTTGGAAGACAAGGGATTTGCTTATATTTCCAATGGCAACGTTTATTTTGACACGGCAAAGTTTCCCAAATACGGCTGCCTTTCCGGCCAAAGCCGCGAAGATTTGAAACACGGCGCCCGTACCGAGCAGGATTTGAACAAGCGTAATCCGTCGGATTTCGTGTTATGGTTCACGTCCTCCAAATTTGAAAACCAGATTTTGCAGTGGGACAGCCCGTGGGGCAGGGGGTATCCGGGGTGGCACATTGAATGTTCCGCCATGTCGACCAAATATCTCGGCGAACGCATAGATATCCATTGCGGCGGCATAGACCATATTCCGGTTCACCACGAAAACGAGATTGCCCAGAGTGAAGCGCACCTCGGTCATGAATGGGTGAATTTCTGGGTGCACATGGAATTTCTGAACAACAAGTCCGGCAAGATGAGCAAGTCCAAAGGCGGTTTCCTGACATTGGATACGCTGAAGGAAAAGGGGTGGCTTCCGGTACATTATAAATATTTCTGCCTGACGTCGCATTATCGCAGTTCGGCAATTTTCTCCGACGAGGCGATGGATGCCGCTAAAAAAGCGTATGAAAACCTGGCCGACTATGTCGCCTCTTTCAAAGCCGAAGCCGGTGCCAAGAATTTGTCATCGGAAGAAGAAAAGGCGCTGGCGCAGCTGGTCGGAGAGTTTGACGGCTATTTGTTTGACGATTTGAAAACCCCGGTGGCGCTTTCCTATATGTGGAGCGTTGTGAAGGACAACAGCAAATCGGCAGCGCTCCGCCTGGCGTTTTTAATGCACGTTGACGGCGTATTGCACTTATTTCTGAAAGATGTTGCCCCCAAACAGGCTCAGACTGTGGAAGTAACGCCGGAAATAGCCGCTTTGCTGGAACAAAGGGCTGCGGCGCGCGCGGCGAAAGACTGGGCGAAGTCGGATGAAATCCGCGACCGGCTGGCGGCTTTGGGCGTCGGTGTCAAGGATTTGCCGAATAAGCAGATTGAACTGATAAAACTCTGAAAGGAGACGGTATGCGGGCATTTATAACCGGAGCCGGCGGCGGTATCGGCGGCGCAATAAAGGAACTTTATCTGCACAGCGGCTACGAAGTCGTCGCTCCCCGCAGTACGGAACTGGACTTGTCGGATATGTCGGCGATACACGACTGGTTTTCGTCGCACCGGTCCGAATTTGACGTCATCATTCACTGCGCCGGCTATAACCGTCCGCTGCCCGCTGCCGAAATTCCGTTGGAAGAGTTTATGAAAACCCAGTATGTCAATTATATATCGCTGCTGGAAATCGTCAAAGCCAACGATGCATATTTTAAGGAACACGGCGGTTATATCGTCGGCATCGGTTCGCTGTACGCATCAATTTCCCGCGAAGGGCGTGCGGCGTATGCCAGTTCCAAGCACGCACTGGTCGGACTGGTAAAGACTCTGGCATTGGAATACGGGCCGTATAACGTGTTATGCAACACCGTGTCGCCCGGTTTTGTCAATACGCAGATGTTTCAAAATAACAATAACGAGGCCAAGCGTGCCGAACTTGCCGCCAAAACGGCAATTAACCGTTTGGCCGAACCGGAAGATATCGCCCGTACCGTATTTTTCCTGGGCAACCCGGGAAATACGTTTATCAGCGGGCAGGACATTATCGTTGACGGCGGTTTTATGGCCGGAAGCTATCAATCAATAAGGAGATGAAATATGACGGAAGAAATGAAAAATATGGAAACTGCCGGTGCGGAAAATACCGTGTCCGATCCTGCCGCCGAACTGCAAAATATGAGTTTTGAGGATGCTCTGGCAAAGCTTGAAGCCATTGTTCGCGAACTGGAAAGCGGACGCATAAAGCTGGACGACGCCGTCGCTGCCTATGAAAAGGCCGTTGCGCTGAAAAAGCTTTGTTCCGACCGGCTTGCCGCCGCCGCCCTGAAAGTGGAAAAAATCGAAATCGGCAAAGACGGCACTTTGTCCACGGTACCGTTGGATAATGCAGAGGGTTGATAGATTCGCCGCTTCTCTCGTCAGGAAAACATTCTCTTCTCATAATAAAAAGGGAAAATGCTTGAAATCGTAACTGTTATCGGAACTGCCATGACTGAAATTGAAACCGTTTTATCCGCTTATACCCGAAAGTTTAATCAAAAACTTGAAACTTATTTTCCTGTATCCGAAGCCCCGGAACAGAAGGCCGTTGCTGCGATGCGTTATAGTATTCTGAATGGTGGCAAGCGTCTGCGCCCGTTTTTGCTGCATGAAACGGCCGGGCTGTTCGGCGTGGATTATGAAACGGCGTTTCCTGTTGCCGCGTCGTTGGAAATGCTTCACACCTATTCCCTGATACATGACGATTTGCCGGCGATGGATAACGACGACCTGCGCCGCGGTAAGCCGACCTGTCATCGGGCTTTTGACGAAGCGACGGCGATACTTGCCGGCGACGGGCTGCTGACTTACGCGTTTGAAATTCTGAACACGACGCCGGTTTCCGATGCGAAAAAAGTTGAACTGACGCTTCTGTTGTCGCGTGCCGCCGGTGCGTTTAACGGGATGATTTCCGGACAGGTTTTGGATTTGTACACCGATTCTCATCAGGATTTTGCCAATCCCGAAGCCGTTATCCGCCATACGGAAGAGTTAAAAACCGGTTGCCTGCTGCGGTATCCGTGCGAAGCCGGCGCCGTTCTTGGCGGAGCGTCTGCCGCCGAACGCGAAACGCTGGTACGCTTTTCCCGCAATCTGGGAATCGCATTCCAGATAACCGACGACATACTTGATGTTGAAGGCGATGAAAAGCTGGTCGGCAAAACGCTGAAAAAAGACAAGGCGCAGCACAAGCTGAATTTTGTCAGCATTTACGGCGTGGAAAAAGCCCGCAGGATTGCCGGAAATCTTATAGATGAAGCAGAAACGCTGCTGATTCCGTTCGGTTCTGCCGCCGCAAACCTGAAAATGCTGTCAAGATATTTTTTGACCCGCAACCACTGAAAAGCCTCCTCTCACCTTTGAAAATGCTGTCAAGATATTTTTTAACCCCCAGCCGTTAAAAATATGACATTTTGGTAACAAAATCCCTTGCCAAGCGGACAAAATTCTGCTATACTCCAAATATAAACAGAAGAAAATTATTATAGGAGGAGCTGGCCATGAGCAAGGAAGTTAAGAAAGAACTGAACGGAAAAGAGTTTGTCGCCTCGCTGGAAGGGTGCCGTTCGTCACAAGATATCTTTGAATTGTTGGACAAAACAATGGATAAAGATACCCTGAAAAATCGCCTGCAAAATGTGCGGGACAATGATTTGGTCGTTGCCCTAAATGCACAGGTTGCGAAATTTAACGCGGGGCAGGGGCTGCGAACCTCGCATCAGGATTGCGTTAACATGGCGGCTGACAAATATCAGCAGATTAACAAAAACAAAGGCGTTAAATTTTTTAAGGCTGAGATGAATAAATTCATTACGGCTAAGGAAAAGGAGCAGAACGCAAAAGAATTGGCAGCGCCGCTTATCGTAGCACGAAAAAGTTTCGTCAGTTCTTATTAAAAACACTCATTTCATTATACACAACACATCCCCGGAGCTTGGTTTCCGGGGATGTTTGTTATGAACAGCAATAATTTTTCGTCGTTTTACTCAATGCAGCAGTCGACAGCCTTGCGGACAAAAGCTTTCATCTTGGCAAACGCAGTCTGCGGTTCGCCCTTGCTCGTTTCTCCGGTTTCTATGGCTTCCGCTGCTTCACGGACAGTTTCCGTTCCGGTTTCCGTAGGTACTGCCGCTGCAACTTTCTCGCTGATTCTTTTGACGTCTTCCGCGCTGTCTTTCACCCATTT
>ULPZ01050301.1_pt1 | contig 41741 bp, 26 predicted proteins | sample 1953991 | NCBI WGS metagenome assembly ULPZ01 (sample SAMEA4835642, study PRJEB28245) | human gut metagenome | biome: gut microbiome; material: fecal sample | place: Denmark | collected 2008
CTATGAAACAAGTAGATAGATGATATGCAGGCAAAGAGAAATAGAAGAAAAATTTTGGGAAGAGGAAAAAGAAAGGGGGGAAAAAAAGAGAGAAAAACATAAAAAGGAGAGGAAAAAGGAGGGTGATGGAAGAGAAGAACAAACAGAGAGAAGGTATTGGAGAAATAAAGAGCACAAATGGACAATACGATACTGAAACATGAATAAGGCAGACATTTTGCATAGCATTCGAACAAACTGCTTACACCGACTTCTGAATAAAAAACTCAACCAGGGATTTTCTCAGACAAAAACAGGCCAGAAACAAGATAAAACATACACGCTTTTGACTAAAATGCGTGCTTCTTGTCACCTAAAACAATGCTTCTTTCGACTTAAAAGTATACTTCTTGTCGGCTAAGAGTTAACTGCTATGCCGATAGATGTTAACTCCCAACTTGCAAAGTCTTAAGTTTTATCGTCAAAGCAGTGGTAGAAGTGCTTTTTCAGTGTCCAACCGACCCATAAAAAGTATGTTTCCCTTCTATTTCAAATGTAAACATTTCGCTACCTATCTATAGTACAACAGATTACAGAAAAAATGATTCAAAATTCGGGACCAGGCCTTACCTTGCTCCGAAATACGCGATTCTCAGGCAATAGAAAATACAATTTGTCACTTTGTCAACAGGCGGACAGCAACAACAGAGTACACCCAGAACAATCAACAGCTACAGTCAGACTCGCCCAAGGATGGCTGTATGTAACAGAAATGAAATATGTATGACATTCCAATATAACATATCCAACCGACCTTTACGGCGAAAACAAAATCATTAACAACAGATTATGAAGAAAACTTCACTCTTGGTACTTGCCTTCATGCTGGCGCTGCCACTGGCCGCCCAAAGCACGGGCAACAACGAAGACGGTAAAGCGATAGACAAAGAGAAGCTGGAAACCAAGGACTACCTGCCCGAAGTGCACGGTACGATACGCTCGAAATACGAATACCAAACGGGCATGGGAGCCGGACGCTTTGAGGTGCGCAACGCGCGTGTCAGCATTACGGGAAACATACTGCCCATCGTGGCTTACAAGGCCGAAATAGACCTCTCGGACGAAGGACAGATTAAGATGCTCGATGCCTACGCCCGCATCTTCCCAACCAAGGGACTGACAGTGACGGCCGGACAGATGCGCGTGCCTTTCACCATCGACGCACACCGTTCGCCCCACCAGCAGTATTTTGCCAACCGCTCGTTCATAGCCAAGCAGGTGGGCAACGTGCGTGACGTAGGTCTGACACTGGGCTATACACTGCCCACCGACCTGCCTATCATCTTGGAAGGCGGTCTGTACAACGGTACGGGACTGACCAACCAAAAGGTGTGGCACAAGGAAGTGAACTACTCGGGTAAGGCGCAATTTCTGTTTACCAAAGGGCTGAACCTGACCCTCAGTGTACAAGGCATACAACCCGAAGAAGTGTGGATGCGCTCGTACGACGCCGGCATGTACTACGAAACCAATCGTTTCCACATCGAGGCCGAATACCTGTACAAGCAATATTCTGACAACGCGTTCAAGGACGTGCATGCAGTAGACGCGTTCGTCAACTACGACCTGCCGCTGCGCAAAGTATTCAACAAGATGTCTTTCCTGGTGCGCTACGACATGATGACCGACCAGAGCGACGGCAAGACACGCGACGAGGAAACCAACACACTGGCCATCACCGACTACAAGCGCCACCGACTGACCGGCGGCCTCACCTTCAGCCTCAGCAAGGCCTTCCGCACGGACCTCAGACTGAACTACGAAAAGTATTTCTACCCGGAAGGCAGCATAGCCAAGGAGTCGGAGCAAGACAAGATTGTACTGGAACTCATGGTACGCTTCTAAAGGAACACAAGCAAAAGTTAACTATACCAACCGTCGGCGCGAATCATAAAGGGGCCACCCAATATGTGTCGCGCCGATTTGCTTTTTCAGGGGAAAACATGTATCTTTGGATAAAACCGTTCAAAGCTATATGGCAAACCCTGTCTTACCGCATATCAGCGAAGCCGAACAAGCCCGGTTATACCGGAAATTGGATGATTACAACCGGGACAGAGCTTCCTACAAGGAAGCGGGTGCCTATCTTGTGGTATTGCCGCGCCCCCAGCATCCCAACTACTCCCTCTGGATATATTCGCCCCTACCCGAACGGCAGTCTATCTTCTACATCTGCGAGCTCGATGCTGACGTGCTGAAGGCGTTGCGCATGGCCAGCACACTGACTTTCTACTCCAACCGACGCTTGTTTCTGGTGGAATACAACGCCAAGCGCATGCAGGGAAAAGGCGACGACCTGGTATCGTTCGGCAAATACCGGGGACATTTTCTCTATGAGGTGCTGCATGTTGACCCTGCCTACCTGACGTGGATAGCCTTCAAATTCCAGCCACGCATACCCAAACAGGAGCGTTTTGTGCTCATAGCCAAGATTTACTATTCGGTACACACCGACTTCCAGCGACTGAAGCTGAACCGCCGTTCGCCGGGGCAGTTTTTGGGAAAGGAAGGCGAAAAAGTAGCAGACCTGACATTGACGGTGACCAGTGTCAGGGTGGAAGACAATCCATACAGGACACAAGTCAGGAATGGTGTGGAATGCTTCTTCGTGCGCCAGCTGCTAAGGCTGAAGGATGCCGCGGGCAATGTGGTAAACATTACCGTCAATGCCCGTGAGGCGAGCCATGCTTCAGGCTGCCTGCCCGCCATGGAGCGCGCCTACCGGCCGGGCGACATTATACAAATAGCGTCAGCCCGCGTGGCGCGCACCTATGTAAGCAACGGGGTGCACTGCACGCGTCTGACGCATGTAAAATTCAAGTAAACACCGGAGCCGGCAGTTCAGGGCCGGCTTATTCTGTCACCAGCGGACGTTTCCGCCAGTCATCTTTCACGTAGCTGTCGGGATAAACAGTCTTGTCTATCACTTCTCCGCCTTTCAGCCTAATCCAGGTGCTGAAGTTTCTTGTTCCTTCTTTCATCAGAATAACGCGGGCACCGTTTGACAAGTGGCTGTATTCGGTATTTCCTCCCGTAAAGCGTCCGTAGGCCAGCAGAATGCCTTTCCACATCACGGCATAGTCGTTGTCGTGGTCATGTCCGACGAATGTTCCCATCACGTCGCCGGCCTCGCGCATGGCAGCAAACATGCCTGTGTTCAGTTCGGGCGCACAAGCCTTCTCCATACGTGTACCGCGCATAATGGCATATTCATCTGCTGCCGCCTGATTGTATTCGGGCAGAGGGATGTGGAAGAAAGCCAAAGCCGGCAACGGCTGTCCGCCGTTCTGAGCCTTAAAAGCAGCACTCTGCGCTCTGTACCATTCTACCTGATCAAAGGTCAGCCAGTCATAGCCGCCCACTCCTTCCAGACGGGAATAAGAATGTGAATCGAGACAGTAGAGCACGGCAGCGTTTTTCTTGCCGTCGGCCGACTTCACGGGCAGCACGAAATCTATCGACTCGGCCTCGCCCCGGTCGGGCTGAATATTATAAGGCATGGTGCGGATGACGTCATACAGTTCGGCACGCGTCTTGCCATGTTCATTATCGTGGTTGCCAAAGGTCACGACAAACGGAATCTTGCGCGAAGATACGCAAGAAAGCACCGTACACATGGCTGTATCGGCAGGAGAGGAATAAACCACGTCGCCGGTGAATACTACCAGGTCGGGCTTCTCCGCGTCGAGCACCTCGGCAATGCGTTTCAAGGCAATGTCCGATGCCGGATTGCGGTATTGAAAATGCACGTCGGTAAATTGCACAATCTTGAACTCACCCTTAGGCGAGAACTTCAGTTGCGTGTCTTGCGCACGCATGCCTGCTACTGCCAGAAGCAGCAGAAGGCCCATCAAAAGCTTTTTCATTTTTGTTTTCTTCTGTGTAGATTAATCATGTTTCTTTTGTTATCGGGTCACTGTTCCAGTGTTTACGAATGTTCTATCAAGACGGTGGCATAAGCCGATATACCTTCCTCGCGGCCGGTAAAGCCCAGCTTCTCGGTGGTAGTGGCTTTTATCGATACGTTGTCGAGGTCTATGCCCATCACGTCGGCCAACACTTGCTGCATGTCGGGAATGCGCGCCTTCAGCTTGGGACGCTCGGCGCATACGGTTGCATCAATGTTGCCCACGGTATAACCCTTGGTGGCTATCAGTTCCACGGTTTTCTTCAGCAATATCTTGCTGTCAATGTTCTTGTATTCGCCTGCCGTGTCGGGGAAGTGATAGCCAATGTCGCGCATGTTGGCGGCTCCCAGCAGAGCGTCGCAGATGGCATGAATCAGCACATCGGCATCCGAGTGCCCCAACAGCCCTTTCTCATGTTCCAGGCGAATGCCGCCCAGCCACAATTCTCGTCCTTCCACCAGTCGGTGGACGTCATATCCGAATCCTACTCTTATCTTCATGTTCTTTATAAGTTATGCTTATTCTTTCAATAGGAAATTCATTCTCTGAGGTCAACGGCGGCGACGGCCAAACAAGTCTTTAATGCCATCCAGGTCAAACCCAAGTGAGAAGCGCAATGTCTGGTCGAGCGGATTGCTCTGCGCCGTCGATACCAGGTAAGCGGCATCCAGCGAGAATACGCTCATGCGAAAGCCTGCTCCGAAGGAGAAGTATTTCCGGTTTCCCTTGTTCTCGTGTTCCCAGTGATAACCGCCACGCACGGAGAACTGGTCATGGTAAGTGTATTCCAGACCCAGCGACCACTGTATCTCCTGCAACTCTTCCTTGAATCCGCCCGGAGCGTCGCTGAACGATTTGAAGATGCCGCTGATAGGCGATATTTCGTTGTAGTCGCGCTCAAGCCGTTGCTCATATTCTTCCTGCGACTCGTCGTCGCGCTTGATGGGGCGGGTAGGCACCATGTACTTGTTGGCATCGAAGTGCAGACCTATCACATTGTAGTTGTCTATCGGGAAAAGCAACGAAGCGCCCAGACGCAGGTTCGTTGGCAGGAACTGGCTGGTATTTCCACTGTCGTAAGACACCTTGGTACCGATGTTCGACGCGTTCAAACCGAAGGAAAGCATGCACTCGCGCTGTGCCAGCAGAATATAGTTGGTGTAATAGAAAGCGATGTCTGCCGCAAACGCCGAGCCAGCCGACACTTCCTCATCCTCGCGGTAGGCCAGGTCTGAATAGATGTAGCGCAAGGCCACGGCTGCCGAGAAATGTTCGGACAACATGCGCGAGTAGGCCACATCCACCGCCATTTCATAAGGTTTGATGGAATAGCCCACAGAGTTCTCGTCTTCATAGCCCACGGGAACCTCGCCCAGAGAGAAGTAGCGCAAAGAGGCGCTCACCGCCTGATAGTCACCAATGCGGTAGTAACCGGCCAAGTAAGCCAGGTCGATGTCGTTCACCAGCTTGCGGAGCCACGGTGTGTAAGAGATGGACACACCCGCCCGGCTGATGGTAAACGGATATTTGGCGGGATTCCAGAACTGCGAATTAACGTCGGGCGAAGTAGCGGCTCCCACATCGCCCATACCGCCACCGCGCGAGTCGGGGGCTATGCCCAGGGAGTTGACACCCGTATTGACCGGGTTGAACTGGTTCTTGTCCTGCGCTTGCACGCCCACCGCCAACAACAGGCCGCACAGACAGGCAAATAAGATATTTTTTCTCATACTTTTCATACAATAAATAATCTGTTAAAGCTTCCGGGCTGTTCGATGCACAGCGTCTCAAACCTACCCTCCGACTCTACTTTAAAAAACAGCAAAAAGGCTGTTTTATTGTGCCAATATCAGGATTTTCTGCGCTTTCACACTTTCGCTGCTTCCTCCCGACACGATGGAAGCCCTGTAAAGATAGACTCCCGGCGCCAGGCGTTGTCCGGCATTGCTGCACAAGTTCCACTCCACTTCATACGTTTCGCCGGAAGATATGCCTTGTTCCGTATGTGTCCAAAGTTCACGTCCCGACAAGTCGTAGACCGACAAGCGCACCCCCAGCGTAGAGCCCGGCCGGTTGTGTTGCAGGAGGAAACGGGTAGACTCACGCGCCGGACTGCGCGTGCAGCGCACCGAAAGCAGGCCGGGCTGCAAACCGCGCACCACCTCAAACTCCAGCGTTGCCACCGAAGAGTGGTTCAACAAATCCCACGCCCGGAAAGTCAGCACATGCCTGCCTTCCGTCAGTTCGGGAATAGAAAAGCGAACTGTACCCCGGGTGTAATCGCCCGAAGCGGAAACATAGTAATCATTCAGGTTATAGGTCAGCACCGGACTGCCGTCAATGCAGAGCGAAAGGTCGTGCCCCACCCCATTTCCTACCGTATTGATTCCATCCTCATCGGCAATCTCGGCCACAAACAAGGGAGTCTCATTGGTCTTGTCGCCCGGCTCATAGTCAGGCGTATTGAGGTAAATGCGAATCTCCGGACCCAGCGTATCCGACTGCGACACGCCGTCGTCCGTACCGCCTACCGTAAAGCGTCCGAAAGCACCACCTGCCTCCCGACGTGTTTCATCCAGCACATAAAGATTCAGCAAGCCCGGCTCGTCCGAGTAATTGATGTCGAGCGGCACGGGGAAAGTAAACTCAAAGCGGCCGCCCTTCACGGAGTCGGTGCCCTGATAGAGTATCTTGCTGCGTTCGGTATAGGTGAAAGCTCCCTCACCCAAGTTGTCCAACGTACTGACTTCCTCGCTGCTGTCGTACACCGTCGGGCTCAACAGTCCGTCGAAGTCTTCTGCCAAGTTGCCGTCCTCAGTCAGCACACAGCCTTTCACGGTGATACGTCCGCCGGCCTTCACCTGCGGCCAAGGGGCATCCTCGTCCGTCACGTCCACACCGCCGAACTCCTCAATGCGGACCTGTAGTTCCGGGTAGGCCAGCGTCAGCGCCGGGTCACCAATCAGTACGAAGTTCAGCTTATTCTGGTCAGTAGCCAATGCATCGTCGGCCTTGGATATACGCATAATGTCGCCCAACCGCAAACGCTGTCCGTCAGGGCGGGAAAAGATGTGCCTCATGAAAGCCTGGTTCAGAGTAGAGTTCTGCAAAGCATCTACCACACGCGAAGTGGTGAGCAAGGCAATAGCACCTCCTTTCTCGTTCAAGAAGGCCACCTCGCCAGCTGACGTCTGTACATCGTCAAAACGGGTAAAGTCGCAGGTAGCCGTAATCCACAGCGGCAGACGTGGGGAAGACAACGACTGAATGTCACCCATAGTCAGCAAGTTCTCGGCCGACCAGGCCGTAGTACTGCCATGACCGCTATAGTTTACCACCAGCAAGCCTTGCTCCAACAGCCGTAACAACTGCTTGTGAGCGTCAGGATAGGAATAGCCTGTGCCCGACGACTCGCGCCGGTAAGCATCGGCATACACACGGTTCACCCGCAACGAAGGATAGTTTTCCTCCACATAGCTGGCCAACGCCTCGGCCTGCGACACGTGCAGGTTATTGTCGCCATCATCGGCCACGTAGCAGACACTGTTTTTCCACGCTCCGGCCTCTTTATTCTCCATGTAGGCCAGTGTTTTGTCCACCGCCGTGCGTGCCTCGGTTTCCGTCCGTACCGGAAAACGGCCGATACCAATGTCAAGTCTGTCGCGCGACAGGCTGCTTCCCTCTTCATCGTCGAGGAAGCCAAAGTAGTCATCTGTTATATAAGAGGTGATTTCCTCCAGCGACTCGTCTGACTGGAAGGACAACAGGAAATCTTCGGCCTTGTACTTGCTCCACGAAGCCGTGAGCATGCGGTTGTCGAAACTGCAATCACCAAACAGCAACAAATAGCGCGGCGCAGGCGATGCGCCCTCGGCGGCCCGGTCGTATAACATCTTCATCAACCGCCGGTAAGCCGATGCGTCGGGTGTTCCCGATGAAAATTCATTGTATATCTGTGAAGCCGTAACTACCGACACAGCCAACCCGTCGCGGTCGCGATGTGCCTGCGCCAAGCGTTCGGCCTGCGCCTGCAAGTCGCGGCGGTCGGGACAAATTATAACCATATCGGCCTGCTCCAATCCATGCAAGTTCTGATTGGTCACCGTGCCCACCGTTTCCACACCAGCAAACCCCGAAGCCGTCGGATTAATGGCCACAAACTGACGCAAGCTGCCGGCCGGAATGGTGAAAGAGAAAACACCTGCTTCATCAACGGTACCCACCATCTGCCTGGGAGCCCAAGGTTCGGTCACATCCCACACCACCGTGGAGGCCGAAGCACCCGAAATGCGAAACTCCGTCGCTTTGCCCACCGACTGCAACGAACGAAAACACAGATATGGAAGTGACGATAAGTCAAGACGACGAACATAATTCAACACAATATAATCAAGACGCCCCGAGATGCCCGACGGGCGTTCGTGACTGACTGTCACCACTACATCTTCCAACTCTCCTTCACTCCACTCAGCCGTGACCCGCGCCTGCTTGGCCTTGCTATAGAACTGACTTTCGGAGGGAATGGCAGCCAATGATGCACGCCCCACCTGAGTACCGTCGACCGACACCGAAAAAGCCGTAGCCACATCTACCGAACGTGCAGCAAAGCGTGCCTCCAACCAGCCGGATGTACCGGCCACACGTCCCGGAAGACGGAAAGCATAATCGCGCGAAACTCCCTGCGCATAGTCATAACCCTCGTACAGGTCGCGTCCCGTGCTGCTCCAGCTATAAGCATCCTGCTCATGAAGCACATGTTCCTGAAAAGCATCAAGCACCAGTTCTGCCTCACCATCCAGTCCGGCGTCCGTCTCCATCCCACCACCGGTCAAATCCTCGCGGTCGGTCAGGAAGTAATAACCATAGTCGGAACTTTCGTTGCGATTGCGCATGAAATGCAAAGAAGTACCGTCGGCCAACCACTCCACCGAGCCGCGGCCATAGAACAGCAGTGCCCCGTCGGCATACATCATGGGTGCCGCGGGCAGGTCGGCCGCCGGCAAAGACGAAAAGACGGTGGAAAGCCGATAACCACCATAGCCAAACACACGCACCCGGTCGGGCTGGGAAAAGCCCATCTTCCGCAGTTCGGCATCCGTCAGTCTGTACACTCCCGTCTCGGGCACACGCACCTTGACCCAACGCCCCGAAGCCAGTACCGACTGGCCGCACCGGGCATCGCGCCACACCTGCGCCTCCATCGAAGCAGGCAACAGGAAGAATATCCCCAAAAACAATAGAAACGATATGTAGAAACGCGTCTTAGGCATACAGCATGGAGAATTGACTCAACGAATATAAAAGTCGAGCAACTTATCTTCTCCGAGGTACCCTTGCAAATGCTGGCCTATGCTGACTGGACCCACGCCCGCCGGAGTTCCGGTAAACAGCAGGTCGCCAATCTTGAGCGTCATGAAGCGGCTTACGTAAGCAATGATGTCGTCCACACGGAACAGCATGTCCGACGTATGTCCGTGCTGCACTTGACGCCCGTCAATGTCGAGTCTGAAGTCAAGCTGCTGCACGTCGCCTCCCACCTGTTCCAACGGAACAAACGTACCGATGGCTGCCGAATTGTCAAATCCCTTGCACAGCTCCCACGGATTTCCTGCTTCGCGAAAACGACGTTGCAGGTCGCGCGCCGTGAAGTCGATGCCTACCGTCACCGCATCGTAGTAGCGATGAGCAAAGCGGGGCGCAATGTGTTTGCCCAGGCGGCAAATGCGCACCACCACTTCCGTCTCATAATGCACCTCGTTCGAAAAGTCGGGCAAAAAGAACGGCTTGCCATCTTTCAGTATAGCCGAATCGGGTTTCATGAAGATAACCGGCTCTTTATTCTCTAACGTGTGGCCCAGCTCTTTATTGTGCAGGGCATAGTTCATTCCTACAGCTATAATCTTCATTACTTGATTTCATTAAAGTTCAAACGATTAAACATCACGGCCAGATGGGCATAGAGCGACGTGTTCTGCACCACAATATGCTCGGGCACGCGAATACGGAAAGGCGTAAAGTTCCAGACGGCCTTGATGCCGCCCGCCACCATCTTGTCCGTAATGGCCTGCGCTATCTCAATGGGTACCGTCAGCACTCCGATGTGCACATCATACTCGCTCATCTTCTGCTCAAACGTGTCTGAATGGAAGATAGGAATACCGTTCATGCTTGTTCCCACCAGCTCGGGCTTCACGTCGAAAGCCGCCACAATCTCCAGCCCGAAGTGTTTCAAACCCGAGTCGCCCAGCAATGCACCGCCCAAGCTACCCACGCCAAACAAGAATGCCTTGTGCAAATTGGTGAATCCCAGAAAATCTTCCAACACGGCAATCAGCGTATCCACCTCATAGCCCACACGTGTGCGACCTGAGATGTTGACGTACGACAGGTCCTTCGCTATCTGCGAAGCATCAACATTTATTTCTTTGGAAATCTGGGTAGACGAAACGAACCGCTCGCCCTGCTTTTTCAGCAGTTTCACATTTGAAAGATACCACGGAAGCCTGCGCAAGGTAGGCTCGGGGACCTTCATTTCACGCTTATGTTGCAAAGCTTCATTCGTTGCCATGTTGAAATTATGCTTTAAGGTAACTTCTACATTCTATCAGGCCATCGTTCGCGATGGATTATAATGACAAAAGTAGCTGTTTTTTCCGAAAGCAAAGAGACGAGCAGAAGAAAGTTAACATAATTTCTACATCAACCGTCCACGCGCCTGACTGTCATTAAGCCGACAAACTGACAAAAAACAGACGGAATGTCTCTGCAAAACGTTGCAAACCTGCCTGCAAAGTATTACTTTTGGCCAGCAAACCGCATATTCAAAATATATATCAAAAATGAAAGACAACAACTGGAAAAGCCGATTGAACGTGGTCTATTCCACCAATCCTGACTTTGCATACGAAACCGAACACGAAGAAGAACAACCCACCCTGCCAGCCGCCCAGCAGAAACTGCGCGTGCAACTGGACCGCAAGAACCGGGGTGGAAAGGTAGTTACACTGGTCACTGGATTCATAGGCACCGACGATGACCTGAAAGAACTGGGACGCTTGCTGAAAAGCAAGTGTGGTGTAGGCGGAAGTGCCAAAGACAGAGAAATCATCGTACAAGGCGACTTCAAACAAAAAGTAGTGGAACTGCTGAAAAAGGAAGGCTACACACAGACCAAACCCGTGGGATAAACGCCCCAAGTTCCAGCTTTCACCCCTTAAAATGAAAATCTCACAAATGAAGTTTCACCGTTTCACTCTGATTGAAAGGAGCTTACGGTGAAACATTAATTACTCTCAAACATTCCACCCCTCACATTGAAATATATAGAGAAAAAACAGTGTGAAACCTTCTGGAGTACATGTTTCACCACAAATACCTATTTATAAGCAGTTTATACCGGCCGTGAAGGCGTGAAGGATACATTCGGAATCTCATTTTCTATAGATGAGATGAAGCTGTTTTCCTGCCATTTAGCTCCAACCTTTCACTACGCCAATCCCTGCCCATGCTTCCTTTCACAATACGCCAATGCAGAAATGACTACGTATTGGGAGTGGACTGCCAGCATGTTAGCAGTTAACTCCCAACGTGCTAGCAGTTAACTACTAACATGATAACAGTGGACTACTAACGCGATAGCGGTCCACTGCTAATACGTCAAAAGCCAAAGATGTACTACGTCAACCCTCCTATCCGTTTATACCAACCCTTATTTTTCAGGAAATGCCCGCCGCAGGTCTGCACCCGAAGGCGACTGAAATACCCGGAGGTCGAACTCTGGAATAATGGCCAGCACGTGGTCGAAGACATCTGCCTGAACTCCTTCGTAGGGAATCCAATCCTTGATAGTGGAAAAGAAATAAAGTTCCACGGGCAGACCATGGTCGGTAGGTTGTAGATGACGTACCATGCAGTTCAAGTCCTTGTTCACCACCGGCAAACTCTTGAGATAGGCGGTAAGGTAGGCCCTGAATACACCCAGGTTAGTCTGGCGTCGTCCATTCACCAACACTGCATTGTCGATGCCGTTCTGCTCATTGTAGGCACGTACCTTTGCCTCGGTCTGGTCTATATAGTCTTTCAGCAGGTCTATCTTGCGATACTTCTCCAACATCTGCGGCGTACAGAAGCGTACACTGGTCATGTCTATGTTGATGCTGCGCTTCACCCTTCGTCCGCCGCTCTCGCGCATGCCACGCCAGTTCTGGAAAGAGTCGCTCACCAGCAGATAAGGCGGTATGGTGGTGATGGTATTATCCCAATTGCGCACTTTTACGGTGTTTAGCGTCACCTCAATGACCGTACCGTCGGCGCCATATTTTGGCATGGCAATCCAGTCGCCAACCTTCAGCATGTCGTTGGCCGACAACTGTACGCCGCTGACAAATCCCATGATACTGTCCTTGAACACCAACATCAACACGGCAGCCGAAGCACCCAGTCCGGCCAGCAACGACAGGGGCGACTTACCCAGCAGCTCGGCCACCACCACAATCAGTCCAATGGACCACAGCGACACCTGCAACGTCTGGAGCAGTCCTTTCAATGGGCGATCGCGCATGCTCTCTTTCTCGCTATAAACTGTATAGGCTGCCTTCAGGAAAGAGTTGACAAACAGCAGAAAAGAGAAGATGATATAAATATAGCACAGGCGACGTATGAAACTCAGCGTCACAGAGTCGGTCTGCGCGAAAGCTATCGGAATAAACAAGTAGATGACCACGGGAGCCACCATACGGCTGAGATGTACCATCACGTTACGGTCGAACATGATGTCATCCCAGGTAGCTTTAGTTTTCTGCACCAGCCGGGCAATAGCTTTCAGCAGTATTTTCCGGCAAATCATATCGGCCACAAAAGCTATCACCAGCACCAGTGCAAAAGCAATGAACTGGTCCATCCAGTCGGCCGTCTGAGGACTTACACCCCAGTCTATCAAAAGTTTGTCAATGTTGTTCAGTAGTTCCATAAATATCTAAAAAATCATTCTCCGTTCTCCATATCTTTCATCCCAAGCATTTCCTCCACTTCCTGCCTCATCCACTGATAGAGATAAAGCGACTTGTACCCGTCATTTTTCTTCAGCATCAGCTGCACGGCGGCAAGGCTGTTCTCATAGCTGGTCAGTTCGTTATGAAACTGTTCGTCATGGCGCGCCAGCCGTTTGATTTCCTTCTCACGCTCACGACGGAGCTGTGTGCATACCGGATTCAGCAACTTCATCACCACATTGTCCATGATGTGATGTCCCTGAATATAAAGATATGTGGTGTCAGGCGTCAGCCCCAATTTCACCAGTTCTTCGCCCAGGGCAGCCACGTGCTCTATGCTCTGCGAAAAACGTGTACGCAGTTCCGACAGTTTCTTGTCTACATGCCGCTTCATTTCGTCCAAACACTGATAAGGCTGCCGCAGGCTGACATCCTGCAGCCTGACGCAAAGATGAAACTCGTGCATGGGGAAAGTATTGGTGTCGCGCTTGCGGTAGAACCAGATATTCCAAAGGAAAAGCGGATAGGCTATGCGCGAATAGCGACGCATGAACTCGGGGAAGTCCAACAGCTGGCGGTCGTTGAGCGTTGACTGCACACAGACATCGTGCAGACTCTCGGCATAGCACAGATAGTTCTCAATGGCATAGCCGAAGGTCTGAAGGACGAAAGGATTCTCGTTAATGCGACGCGACAAAGCGGTGGCACCCTGAAGCAGGAAATCATAATCGCTGTCGACACAGGCAATAAGGCTACTGCCCAGTTCGTCGGCATTCAGCGTATTGAGCAACACTACTTTCTTTCCTTTCGACAAGGAAGTCTGCGAAGGCAGCATCACCTGGAAATAGCACTCATCGGTCTCGAATTCCGAGAGCAGAGTCCGCCAGAAGGCTACATCGTCGTAGCTTTCCACATAGGCAACGATGCGGCGACGCTTTTTTCGTGGCGACAGCTTGCGGGCTGCATCCAGATAGGCGGAAGTAAGGTTATGACGGAGGGTTAGGGACATAGTGAGTTGAGAGTTGAGAGTTAAGAGTTGAAAGTTGAGAGTTGAAGGTTGGGACTACTACGGTGTAACTAATCCATTTCTATTCTCCATTTGTTTCCATCAGTTTTCCACTTTTCTTGCTATTTCGCTCACTTCAGTCACTGCATCCAACCATCCTTCCATGATAACGGCAGGCGAATGCGTACTCAGTATCAGCTGTACATCAGGGTTCAGCCGTCGAATCATACCTATCAACTTCTGCTGCCACTCAATGTGAAGCGATGCCTCGGGCTCGTCCATGAAAAGTACACTGTGCGTACCCTCGCGCACCAATACGGTAAGCAGAATGACCAGCATTTGTTTCTCACCCGACGACAGTTTATAAGGCAACAGGCGTTCACCATCCTGATAGAAAGCTATATCATTGCTCTTGCGGTCAATCGTTTTGCGGGTATAAGCGAAGAGTTCATCCACCATATCCTGAAACTTGCGCTTGGGCTGCGACAACTGAGGAGCACGTGCCCGCTGTTCGTCGTCACCGTTCAGCAATTCTATCATGCGGTTGCCCACGTTTACCTGGTAATCCAGGTAACGACGCTGAAGCAGGTAGAGCTGCCAATCGAGTTCAGAATGCACATTGGGGTCGGCCATGTGGGCGGTGAAGTCTCCCATAATGAGCGGGCGGTCATAGCTGCGTATGACGTCGTAAGGAATAAAAGTAGCTTCGGGATTGTCGAAAAAAACACGTACCCCTGCCAGTTCACTGTTCTTCATCTGCCCCATCGTATGATGTTCCAGATAGCCGACAGAACGATTCAGGATGGTGGTCTTCCCCACTCCATTGATTCCGGCCAGGATATTGACATCAGGACGAAGGTCCCAAGCAATGTCATAGCGGTGCCACAGCCCGCTTATCTCTATGCGGCGAATATAGTTGGCTTGTATTTCCATATTGTTTCGCTTTTGTTTCGCGAAACAAATATAGGCAAACAGATTGATATATAGGCCAGCTTATCCGCTTTTTTAAGCAATGACCCGAACCAAGTACACCATATACTCACTTCAGAAACAGCTGCCATTCGCCAGATATTTAAAAGCCATACAAAAGAAGGCCGGGAAGCAAGGACTTCAGAAGAAAGTCATGCTTCCCGACCTGACATCAGAGAGAATGGATGAAAGAAATGTTAACTGGTTAGAGAGATGTTCCCTAATAAAATATAGTTAAGGTTGGTTGTTATTCTATATAACTGTCGAGTGCGGTGTTGTAGTCCACTTCCCGAGCCGGATATACCCATGTCCAATGGTTTGCCTCGTCGGGCTGTACCGTAACGGCAAACTGAGCATGGAAACTACCTTCCGGATGAGCATGACGCACAATAGGCTGACGCCAGCGCTTCAGGTCGAACCAGTCAAAACCTTCGCCCCAGAGTTCTATGCGACGGTAAAGTTTCACTTCCTCCAGCAGGTCGTCCCCGGTCTTGTTGCAAACATACTGAGGGTCGCGTCCGCTGTCCTTCACCAACGCTTGCAGCAGAGCCTGTACTTCCTTGTCCTTACCACCCAAACGGCAGTTTGCCTCGGCCTCTATAAGATACATTTCTGCCGAACGGAAATGGTTGAGCTGTCCAACACCAGGCTGACTGGTACACAGAAACTTAAACTGCATATAAGCATAGATAAAGCTGGTAGAATAGATTTTGTCCACATAGTCCTTACGGGCACGTTCCAACAGAGGGCCGGAGGTGACACGGCCATTGGCCGTATTGTATTCTTCTCCCTCGCGGGGAGCAAGAAACATCTGGCGCCGTACGTCGGTCTGTGGAATGCGGTCATAAAGTTCCTTACTGATGGCGCAGGGATAGCTGCGGCACAGGTTTGCACTGGAATTGCTGCCCTGCATGGCAAAGAATGAGAAGTAGTAGAGCGTCTGGTCGGGTGCACTGTAGCTGCTCCATATCCACTCGCTGTTAGGAGTGCTGAAGCCACCGTTCAGATAGTCATCGTTGCTCATCAGCGGATAGTCCTTGCGAGCCAAGGCTGCGTACTTGGCAGCGTTAGCCCAGTCCTCACGGGTCAAGGCAGCCCGGGCGTAAACAGCACAGGCTACGGCATAGTCGGGGCTATGATTGTCATCCCGTCCGCGTGCCAACCCGCTACGGGTATAGGCATCAATAGCCGCATCGAGGTCAGTATAAATCTGTGTATACACTTGTGCCAAAGTAGAAGCCGGCAAATCGCCATTGCTTGTGTCAATTCTCAAGGGCAGGCCACGCGAAGCTCCCTGATTGCTATCGGCCCAGCGGTGGCAATAGAGCTGGCTCAGCATGAGGTAAGCATAAGCACGAACGGTAAGAGCCTGCGCACGTACAAAGAGACGTTCAGTTTCCGGTCCGACAGCCTTGTCGATATTGGCCACAATGCGGTTGGCATTGCCTATCAGTTTGTAATAATAGAACCACGGGTAATAGCAATACAGCGAAGAGTTGCGTTCCAGAAAGGAAGTGCCGTTGATAATGTCGGCCCAGCCTGTCAAATTGCATTTCTGGAAATCATTTCCCGGATAGTTTCCATACCAGGTCTTGACAGTTCCCTCACCATTGACACCCTGCTGATTCAGATATTGCTGGGTCATCATCAGGCAAAGGCCGTTGACTGCCATACGTGCATTTTCGGTAGTTTCAAATACCGTCCCCGAATCGGTGGACGATTGCGGCAACGTGTCCAAATAATCGGCCGAGCAGGCTGTAAGCAAGGCCGCCGTTCCCGTTATGTAGAGTAAATTCTTAAGTTTCATAAGTCTGATAATATATGATGTAAATAAAGCAGGTAATGTTTTTACAGTTTAACACTCACACCTACCGAGAAGATACGCGGCGTTACCAGGTAATTGCCTTGTGCTCCGGCAAACGATTGCTGAGGATTCATTCCCTGACGGGCTGCAAAAGTCCACAGATTCTCACAGCTGACGTTCAGTCCTACGCTCTGCAATCCTACATGCTCTACCCATCCCTGCGGAAGCCGGTATGACAAAGTCAGATTCTTCACTACCAGATAATCGGCCGAAGTAAGCCAGCGGGAAGAGACAGCATTGTTATCCGAACTCAGCATACTGTTGATTTGCGGAATGCCGTCCTTCCTGATGCGGTTGGGCGAATTCTCGTCCATGCCTTCGGGTGCCTTTGTCCACGACTTCATGATGTCAGCATGATAGTTGCTGGGGCTGGTACCTGTCGTCATCAATGACTGATAAACAGCGTCCATCGTCTTGCCGCCCAGTGAATATGTGAATAGAGCAGAGAGAGTAAGCGACTTATAGCCGATGGTACCCGTCAAACTGCCATACACTGTCGGTAAGGCCGACCCGTGAAACTCCCGCTGGCCGTAAGTTGTATTGGTGACGTAAGGTACTCCTCCTATGACCGTCGCCTTACTGGTAATGTCCACTCCGTTCTTGTTGCCAAGTGTGGTGCCGTCCTTCAAGGTTACATAATAATCTTCCAGGTTTGCCTTATAAAGCGAGTTACCGGTCAACTGGTCCACACCCTCAAACGTGTAGGTGTAGAATTCATAGCGGCTCTTACCTTCCACAATCTTATACACTCCAGAGATAATGCCATCCTTGTTCTGCTCTGGCAACTTCACAATCTTGTTCTTCAGGAAAGTAGCATTGGCTGCCAGGTTTACGGTCCAGTCCTTGGTGCGCACAATGTCAACGTCGGTATTGATTTCAAAGCCTCGGTTGGATATGGTACCCAGGTTACGCGTCACTGTGGCCTCGGCCGATGTTGTCGATGTACCACCTGCCGACAACGGCAGATAAATATCAAACAGCAAATCCTTGTTACGCTTGTCAAAGTATTCCACGCTCAAATTCCAACGGTCAAACAGACGCGTTTCCACTGCCACGCCATAAGCTTCTCCTGTCTCCCACTTCAAACCATACGAATCGTTCTGATTCAGATAGAGCGCTCCTTTGTGTGCGTTCTGAGCTATGGTATAAAGGCTCATATAGCCATAATATCCGGCTCCGGCATCATTTCCCACCTGTCCATAGTTGGCACGCAATTTCAGTTCATTCACCCAGTGCACATCTTTCATGAAGTCTTCCTCACTGATAATCCAGTTGGCACCTACACTGCCAAAGTTACCCCAACGGTTGTCCGGATGAAAGCGTGACGACCCGTCGCGTCTGAAAGATACTTCCAGATTATAGCGGTCGCGGAAGTTATAGCGTATGCGTCCCAGGTAGCTTTCTGTACGGTAATTATCCTCATAACCGTCCAGACTGGTTATTTCCGTGAAGTTTCCATAATTAGGACGCCCTGCAAAGATTTGTGCACTTTTGAAACCATAAGAATAATTGTAGTTATACGAAAAATTCTCATGCGCCAACAGTACGTCAAGCAAATGGTTGCCAAAGAGATGTGTCCACTTCAACTGCTGCTGGAAAGTATAGCTCTTATAGCGATATGTAGTCTGATTGGTACGTCCGCCACTGCCTTTACCATTGCCAATGACAGCATTATCGTACGCACTGTTATCCGACTGGCTCAAGTTCATGTCTCCTTTCACAGTAAACGTGAAATCCTTCAGGAACTTGACATCCATGTAAGCTATGCTTTGCAGCGTGTTACGCACCGTCTCATTCTTATCCAGTTCATTTTCCCACACCACGTGGCGGTCGGCATACTGGTTGCGTGTAATGATATCTACGCCCTTGTCATCGGTATAGTAGCCCGGGTCATACTGACGTTTCCCGTCAGCCGTCAGCCTATACGTACCGTCCGCGTTGTGCAGATGCACCGGATAAATCGGAGCAATCTCACGGCAATACATGAAAGCATTCGTAAAGGAAGCACCCTGGTCGCCCGCCGTAATCTTGGAGTTCTGATGACTGCCCGACAGATTGACTCCGGCTTTTATCCAACTTACCGGCGAAAGGTTTACCGATACACGTGCCGACAAACGGTCAAAAGCCGAATTGCGCACATATCCTTCCTCATTCAGATAACCCAGAGAGAAATAATAGTCACTCTTTTCACTGGCGGCGTTACCGCTCAATACATATTCCTGCCGATATCCCTTGCGTATAGCAGCCTTATACCAATCCAGGTCTTCAGCATATCCGGGCAATACCTGCACTCCTTCTGCCAACCGGCCGGAAGCATCAAACAGTTCCTTATCGGGCTTATTGAATATATTCAGATACAGCTGCTCTCCTATCAGGTTATCACTGGCATAGCGTGCAGCCGTGGCCGGATCATCCCCCGCCGAGATACGCGCATTGCGCAGATTCTGCCAGCTGGCCTCCATAAACTGGCGGACATCGGTACGTGCATATTCCTTAATGCCACGTGTATAGATACCCTGGTTTACCTTCAAGTCAAGGCTCAGTCTGCCCGCCGTACCCTTCTTGGTCGTAATCAGTATGACGCCATTCGAAGCCCGGTTACCATAGAGCGCACACGAAGCAGCATCCTTCAGCACCGACAGACTTTCTATATCAGCCGGATTGATGTCGGCAATACTGCCGCTGAAAGGCACACCATCCACCACATACAGCGGCGAACTGGAACCATTTACCGTACCGATACCACGGATGCGGATATCGGGCGTACTGCCCGGTGCACCGTATGTACTGTTAATCTGTACACCCGAAGTACTACCTTCCAAAGCCGATGTCACACTCGACGTAGGACGCAGCTCTATCTGCTTCTGGTCCACTGATGAAATGGCTCCCGTTAGCGATGAACGCTTGGCTGTGCCGTATGCCACCGTCACCAGCACTTCATCCAGCACCTGCTGCTCATTTTCCAGTACCACTTCCACCCGGTCGCTTACCGGTACTTCACACGATTTCATACCTACAAACGATATAACCAATGTTGTAGCCGAAGCAGGTACATCACTCAGTACAAACCTGCCTTCCACATCGGTAATTGTTCCCTGTGAAGACCCCTTCACCAAAATAGAGGCGCCGGCTACCGGCAATCCATCTTCGGCAGCAGTGACAACTCCCGTCACTTGCCTGGTTTGTGCCCGCAGCAATCCCACGCCCAGGCATACAAACAGCATCAATAACAAAACTCTCTCTTTCATAAAATCACATAGCGTATTATAGTTAATTCTACAATCTGTAGCTCTACCCCAGCCGTCTTCACATACCGGTGATGACTTTCGACGGCAAAATTAGAGCATACGGCAAGTGTACACAAGGAAACATGATGTACATCACATACATCATTAAAACACTAATTATCAAACAAATACCAAAAGAACAGGAGAAACATACGATGTACAACTCACTTTCAAGCATCTTTAAAACCCTTCTTACCACCCAATCACGCCCGCACCGCACGAAAAAAAACAGAAAGTATAGATAATTCCATACTTCTGCATATATTTGCAAAATATATGTAATACGAATCCTCATTTGCTAAACTTCAATATATGAAATACACCTTGTCGCTCCTCTTGCTTGTCCTCTATCTGACAGCCTGCACACGTCCAAGTAACGACATGCCAGCCCACATCTGGGACAACCCGGCTCTGTACGACTCCGTTTCATTGTCCGATGAGCAACTCCAGCAAGGTCTGCAACAAGCCATGGCCAACAACGATTCATTCCATATCAGCCTCATCAGCTTCTATCAAGGCCGTAAATTCCATCAAGACTATTTTCTGCTACGGGCACAGGGGTGCTATGAAAAAGCCCGCCAATACCTTCCCGTCCAGGCAACCTCCCGCCTGCGGATAGAACTGGATATTGCCCAGGCCGACCTATGCCGTTTCAATCATTTCACCGGACAGGAAACCCGACTGCTTGACAATGCACTCAACCTGGCCATGCACGAACAAGACAGCACCATGCTCGTCCGCATAGGTTTTATACGTAGCCGCCGCTACAAAAGCAAAAAAGAATTCCCGCAAGCACTGGCCGAACTGCACAACTCCCACCGTTATGCCACCGCCATTGCCCCCGAACAGCAGGCAGACCTGCAAGCCGAAATGGCTGTCATCCACCTCTACATGGAGCAACCCGACTCGGCCTTGCTCCATATCAGGCAAGCCATTGCCACGCAGGCCGGTAAACAAGCGTATTATCGCACCCTCTGCAAAGGCATACGCTTCCACCTTGCCCGCAACGACTCTGCCCTCTATTATTTCCGCACAATTGCAGAAATGTTTCCATTGGCCCGCAAGACCGATGCTTACCGTTTCATGTCCGAAACCCTCTATCACCGCGGCCAGCTAAGCACAGCCCTCGACTTTCTGCGTGAACATGTACGCTACCGCGACTCGCTGGATGCAGACAAGAAAGCCGAACTGCTGGACAAGGTGCATGCCATACGCGAATACCGCAAGCAACAGCAACAGCTCGAAGAAAATGAACGGCAGCTCACCCGCCGCATGCTTCAGGTTTACCGTCTTGCCGCCCTCACAGGCATCATCATCATCCTGTGGCTGGCCTACTACATCTATCCCCGCCGGCGCCAGGCACTGCTCAACCGCGACCTGATGCAAGCCCAACTGTCCAAACAGGAAATGGAAATACGCTACCTGCGCGAACAGGAAGCCAAAGAGCAGCTGGAAAATGCCCAACTCGTCCAAAAGCTGGAGTACTTCAAACAACTGAACGAAATCACCATCCCCCTGCTCATGCGCAGTCGCAACCAGGCGGGTGCCCTCCACCTGACAGAAGAAGATTGGCAAACCCTCCGCAACAACACCGATGCCTGCTTCGACCGTTTCACCCAACGTCTGAAAGCAGCCTACCCTCAACTGAACGAGGAAGAAATCAACTTCTGCTGCCTGGTTAAAATGGAACTTCCCCTGGCCATACTGGCAGAAATCTACCACATAGCCAAGGGAAGCATATCGTGCAAAAAGATGCGGCTCAAAGAAAAAATAGGGATTACCAACAGCAGTTTCGACGAATTCGTTGCCAGCTTTTAGAAACGCCCCTGTCAGCGTTTCATATCCTCAAAATAGGTGTCAAGCAATGCTTTGGCAGCCACAAATGAAGTCAGGTTACCCTGCAGCACCTGCTGTTCCTGTCCGGCCAGCATGGCCTCTATCTTCGGATTGTGATAGAAGCTGTCGCGCAGTTGCTCGTTGATGCTCTCGTACATCCAGTATTTGCTTTGCTCGTTGCGGCGATACTCAAAGTAGCCGTTCTCCTTCACAAAGTCCATATACTTGTACACCATATCCCAAATTTCCTTCACACCCAGGTTATAGAATCCTGAATAGGTCATTACCTGTGGTGTCCAGCCACTCTCGGGTGCAGGAAACAGGTGTAACGCATTGCGGAACTGCGACGCAGCCAGCTTGGCACGTTCTATATTGTCACCGTCAGCCTTGTTGATGACAATACCGTCGGCCATCTCCATGATACCACGTTTGATGCCCTGCAACTCATCGCCTGTTCCAGCCAACTGGATAAGCAGGAAGAAATCCACCATGGAATGCACTGCCGTCTCACTCTGGCCTACACCCACGGTCTCTACAAATATCTTGTCATAGCCCGCAGCTTCACAAAGAATGATAGTCTCACGTGTCTTGCGTGCCACACCACCCAGCGAGCCTGCCGATGGGCTGGGGCGTATGAATGACTTGGGATGTACCGACAGCTTCTCCATACGTGTCTTGTCACCCAGAATACTGCCTTTGCTCCGCTCACTGCTGGGGTCAATGGCCAATACCGCCAGTTTACCTCCGTATTGCTCCAGCACGTGCAGGCCGAATACATCAATCGACGTACTTTTTCCTGCTCCGGGCACACCACTGATACCTATTCTGATGGAGCTGCCCGAATAAGGCAAACATTTTTCTATCACCTCCTGTGCCAGGGCCTGATGCTCGGGCTTCAGGCTCTCCACCAGTGTCACGGCCTGGCTCAGTATAGTAGTATCGCCCTTCACTATACCATCCACATATTCGGCCACCGAAAGCTCACGTTTGCGATGCTTACGCTTCAGATAAGGGTTTACAGACGAGGGTTGCTCAACACCTGCATTGACAACCAGCCCTTTGTAGGCTTCATTATTTTCAGGATGTTCCATAACTGTTTATTTGGCTTTGATATTAATTTCCACTTTCGGCTGCATGGGGTCATTGGTTATCATCAGCAGGCGCAGATGACGGCGTTTCTTGCCTATATTACGTTTCACAACCGTCACACGCAAGCGTGTCGATTCCCCCGGTTGCAACACAGTCTTTTTCAGGTCTACGCCCACTGCCGGATGGAATACCTGCAGTTTGCTTATCTGCAAGGGCGAGCGTCCTGTATTGGTCACCGTAATGTCTTGTTTGGCCTTTTTCTTCTTGGCCAGTATTTGGCTCAGGTCTATGTCCGTAGCCGAAAGCCTGATGGCCGGTGCATTCAGCCGCTCCGCCTCCGTCAGGTTCGAGAAGTCGGGCAACAGTACCACCGTTACCGGTATCTCGCTCTCCTCGCTCACCTTGTCACCCGAGAAGCGCGACAGGTAAACCGACGCCTGTGTCAGGCCATAATCGGCCAACCGCTCCGAATTCAGTGTCAGCTTGATGTCTCCCTTCTCTCCCGTTTGCAATACCGTCGGTTCCGATTCTGCCGTCAGGTAAGGCGGCAAGTGCATCAGTACCGGCTCATACGGACGGTCCGACAGGTTCACCACTCCGATGTGCATCACCGGCTTATCGCCGTGCTGTACATCCGGGAAGTCTATCTCGTCATGGTCTATGCGTATTTGTCCGATGAGGAACGGATGCGTGCGTGTAAAGTCCTTCACCTCCCTCACTACCACGCCTGTCAGGTTCAGCCTTATCAACCCGGGGCGTGCATTGCAATAGATGGCCACCGATTTATGGAAATGTCCCAGGGCCTCAGCATCAAACGTCACGTTCACAATACCCTTTTCGCCCGGTGCTATCGGTGTCTTCGTCCACTGTGCCACCGTACAGGCACAATCGGGCTCCACTTCATTCAGCAGCAACGGTTCGTTTCCCGTATTGGTTATCACATATTCTGCCGTCACCGGCTGTTTCCATTCTATCTGACCAAAATCCTGAGTCTCCGTATTGGAAGTAAAATGCGGCTGCGCCATTGCCATCGCCGACATCACCCCCAATGCGTATAGCATACAAAAAAACTTCTTCATCAAATACTTTCCTTTTTATAGTTTAACAAGCCCGACTTTCCGGAAGTCGGGCTTGCAATTGTTGACCGTACAAAAGTAATACAAAAAGCCAATAATCCACGAAAGCGGACAGACTTTCTTTTTACTCAGCCATCAGTGTTCCACCTGCCGAATGAGCCGCAAACTCCGGTGCATAGGCACTCTGCAGCGTGGCGATACCTGTTTCGTACTCTCCACTGCGGACTACCCGGTAACTGTGTTCCAGTACGTATGTACCCTTGCCCAGATGGTCAAAGAAGAAGTTGGTTCCCGCATCTTCCACCTCGGCATAGTAGCCCAGTCCACCGCTCCAGCGATAACCCGACAACGCGCCTATCGGCTCAAAGCATGCACCCCGTTGGTCCTTCAGCTGCACAAAGTCCATATCCCTGTCCGCACGAATCACCAGGCGTGCCACCACCTTGTCGCCCACCTTCGCCTTTCCGGTCAGCGGCTCCAGTGTCCGCTTGCCGTCAGCTGCCGTACGCTCCACGTAGAGCTGTTTCTCCACGCCCAGCTCGCCGCCCTGCTCCTTCAGGTCCGGCAAGGGCGACAGATATTGCGCATAAACCGCGCCCCAGGCCATGCCCTCACCCGGTTTCTCCACCACGATATTCTTTGCTTTCAGCGCAGCATCATCCCCGGTGAATGTTTTCTTCACATAGCCCAGTCCGGCCACTTCCGAGTCAGTGGTGCTCCAAGTCGTTTTACCCAGCTTCAGGTTCACCTGTCCGTCGTCCTCCAGCAGATTTCTGCCGCCACACAGCAGCGCATACACCGCATCCGCCGTAGTCACCGGCGTATTCCAAGCCATTGTCTGTTTCTGCTTCAGCAGCCACAGTTTCATATTTTCCAGCAGAGCTTCATTACCGTCAAAACGGGCCAGGGCTTCCATGGCTGCTACATGTGCCATGGCCGGCAACATGAGCCAACCCAAGCGTCCGTCGTTGAAAGCAAAGTGTGCTCCCACTTCCTCCTCCGTCACCAGATGTTCCTTCAGCGAAGCCTCAAACTCCGCAGCTTCAGCCTTGCGCCCAGCCGCTTGCAGAATAACGGCACACTGCGCCTTATACAGCATGGACGACATGTTCAGGTTATAATGTACCCGTTCCAGCAGATAGTCGTAAGCCTCCTTATTCTCCTTAGGCACCTGCTCACCGCTCAAAGCCACCAGATACAGGTAGTCAAGGGCAGCCCCCGACAGGGTCGTCACTTTCGTACCCTTCTTCTCCGCCTCACGCAGTCTGAGGTATTCTTTCCTGGCCACCCCGTGCAGGTATCTCATTCCTTCCCGCTTCATGCCCAGTGCCTCGTTCTGCAGCGGTGTTCCCGTCAGCAGCGGCAAGCGCTCCAGCTGGCGCAGCACATACACCGTCACATAGTAATTGCCGCCCATGCCCTTATACCAACTCCAGCTACCGTCGTCACCCTGTAGTTCTTTCAGTCTAACCACAGCCGACGCCGTCCGGTTGTTCAGCTGGTTCAGGTCAAACAACGTTGCCATGCGTGCCCGCTGTTCAGCCTCTCCCGTTGCCTCCATCAACCAGGGCGATTCGCTCAACAGAATGTTTTTCACTTCCTGGTTCTTTTCCAGTTGGCTCAAGAAGGTCTCCTTGCTTGCTCCCGTAGCCTTCCAGCTTTCGAAAACCGCCTTTATGCGCGGCTGGCTGTTGGCTATGTAGCCTGCCAGGGCATTGGCATAGTAAGCCGTAGCCCAGACTATCGCGTTGTCTGTTTCAGGTTCCGACATCGTAGGCAGTGCCTGAACGGCATACCAGGCCGGATTTCCGGTAAACTCTACCGTCAGCCGCCTGTCGGTAGCCGTGCGGCTATTGCCGTTGAACAGGCTGTCCAGCCCGAATGTACGGGTTTCCTTACCACGCACCGTCAGCGTCTGTGTTTCCACCACCTGCTGTTTGTTGCTCAGCACCGGCAACAGATGCTGTTCGCCGTCGCTGAATGTTCCCCCGTCAGCCACCAGACGTATGCCCAACAGGTCATACCGCTCATCGGCCTCGAAGCTGAACTTAACAGCCGCATTGCGCCCGGCTTCCGCCTCAAACTTCTGCTTGCGGGTCAATACCACTTTTTCCGTCATCGGGTCAAAGAGTTGCATCACCACGCTGCCCTTCACCTTTCCTTCCGTCAGGTTGCTTACAGTAGCAGCAATCTCCGTCCGGTCGCCCACACGGACATAGCGTGGCAAATTGGGCTTCAGCATAAATTCCTTGGCTGTCACAGTCGAAGCCTCCAGCTTGCCCGTATACATTTCGCGGGTATGGGCATAACCACGGAAATTCCAGCGTGTCAGACTCTGCGGCACGGTGAACGAAACCACTATCTCACCCTGCTCGTTGGTACGAAGCTGCGGATAGAAGAAAGCCGTCTCCGCAAAATTGGTACGAAGTTCTGGTTGCGGCTGCGTCAAGGTCTCATCCGCTCTTACCGTTTCTTCCTCCAACACCGCATCTGTCATTGCAATTTCCACAGCACTGCCGCTTTCTTCCGTACTGTATAGTGCTCTGCTTGACGCAACTGCCCGTTTGGCATTGCCTGTCATCATGGAGAGACTGGCATTCTGATAACCTACAATCATTACATCATCACGTATCCGAAGCACCTCAGCCACACTGCCACCTCCATTTATCAGAAGACTGAAACAGTCGTATGCCAGGTTAGGAATACTCCAGTCCGGAATCGTGAAATACGGCGACATATACAGCCTTCCCGGGTTGTTCAACCCCACATTACACCAATACAGATTACGGCTGAAGAACACACCCCACTGAGGGTTATTCCGATAGAGCTTGTCCAGCGAAGCATCATACATCAGTGCCAGCATTTCTGCCGCAGCCGGCCTACCGTCTGGTCCTGTCACCACCAGCTTCCACTCTTCCTGCTGCCCGGGACGCAAACGGTCACGGAACACCTGCCACTTCACATTCAGTCTGGTATCCGGTTGTTTTTTCTTCAGATATACCGTCTCACTGTAGAATTTCCCCTCTTTCAAGGTATTAAACAAGATACTGACACTCTCACCATACGTATCCAGATAAGGAATCTCCATCCTCATCAGCGTATCTGTCAGCTGCATCATCCGGCTGTCCACCCGTTTACCGCCGCTGAATACATCCATCCACACACAGGCATCCGTCAGCGAAGTGCCCATGTAGAATGCGGCAGTCTCACCTGTTGCCACTTCCGTTTTTTCCTCATACAGGAACAGAGGAGTATATGCGGCCAGCCTCTTATCTGTTTTTGAGAACAGCTTGAACACCGTGCTTTGTTTCGCCTGGTGCCCCAGCGAATCGGTAGCGCTCACTGTCAACCTGTAACGTCCCGACGGAACATCCTTCCACATATCAAAAAAATTCTTTACATCGGTCAGGCAGCGTCCCGTCAGCACCGGCTCGCCGTTTGTCACGTCAGTCATGCCGTCCGTTTCCCGGTCTAGCCGCCAGTCCACCGTCAGCGGCAGTCGTGCCCCCAGCGGATTCCGGGCATATACCGTCCAGTGCCCGCTGTCTTCCTTGCACACCAGCTGCGCCAGCGATATGTCCAGTCCCAAAGCATCTGTTCCCGCAGGTAAGGCCAGCGAAGCCGTCTGTGTCTCGCCAGCCTCATCGCTGACAGTAGCCTCTACGTTGTAAGTATAAAGGTACATACCTCCACTACGCAGCGTCAAACCCTGCTCCAACAAGCTGTCCAACTCCACTTCTATTTCAAAACGTCCTGTGGCGTCCAGCATCACCGTGTCTGCCTTCAGCGGCTTCTCCGGCATGTTCACAAATCCCCTGCCGGCATAGTACAGCCTCGACGAACCTCTCGTTACCCGGTAAGCCAGCGGCAACTGCTGCACGCTGACACCACTGAATGCCTGCACCCGTCCACTGACGGTCACACGTTCACCCAGACGATAGGGCACACTGACCGGTTCAAAGGTTATCTCAAACGTTGGCCGTTTATATTCCTCTACCCTGAAGCTCACCGGCCCCATCATAGCTCCATTGAGCACCCGTATCTGATAATTCCCGTTCAGGCAAGCTGCCGGAAGCTGGAAATCGGTAGTAAACGAACCAAATTCTCCGGTCTGCACCTTGCGGGTGGCTATCTGTTTCCGGTTGGCGTCAAACAAGGCCAATTCCACCCATTCGCCTTCCACTACGTGCGCTCCATCTTCCTCCTGGTCGTACGCCTCATATTTATATTGGCTAACCGTACCCAACACCGTACGGGCATCGCCCTTATGCAGGTCATACACCACTCCTTTCAGATAAACCGTCTGTCCGGGACGATAAATGCTGCGGTCGGTCAGCAACGTCAGCCTGTGCCGTGTATCCGTACCCGTATTGCCCCCTAGTCTCAAGTATATTCTGTCAGAAGGCATGGCAGTGTCCTTGTCTTTGTGCGCCACACAATACACCACGTTGCCCCAATCCTCCAAACGTACTGTCGCCTTGCCCGTGCCGTCGGTCTTCATTTCCTTCAGCAACTTACGGTTCTCCTCATTGTCCGACGAATACAGACTGAGAGTTACACCCTCTACCGGATGCCCGATCCGTCCGTCAAGCGTCGTCATTTCCACCTGCCCGTTGCCCAGGTCAAGTGTTCTCAACCTCAACCGGCTCACCGGCAGAAAACGCCTTTCCGTCCGCCCGTTCCTGGCCCGCGGCACAACCTCCACCACGTACATGCCCGGCTCTGCCGGAACCGGCAACAGTAAAGTCGTATCACTGGGCAGGTAAGGCATATCCTTCTCCGGCTTATACGATGCAGGCAGAGGCTTCAACGTATATTGTTGCGAATATATCCGTTTCGTAGCACACCGTCGAAAATCCTTGATATTATTGCAATTATACCGGTTGGTATATGTCTTCAGATTCGTAGCATAGATATTAATGGTCACCGGTGCTGTCATCGTGCGATAGTGCACCTGTAGCTTCAGTGTGTCACCAGGATACCCCATCCCGTCACCCGACAAGCTGATTTGCGGACGCAGCAACTCTGCCCGCAACTGCTTCAATGCGCCTATGCGGTCGTAGGAAGGATAACGCCGTATGGCCTCATCACACAGGCGGATGGCTTCGCCCACACTGCGCCCTTCTTCATCTTCTTCTGCCATCCATTCCGCCTTGGCCAGATACACCTCGGCACACACCGGCCGGTCGGCATATCGTTCTATCAGCTCATCCAATGCATTCAGGTATTCACTATCCGTACTGTATTTTCCTTCATAGCGAACCATGGAGTGCATGGTGTCAACGTACTCAAGCTTAGTCAGCAACAATGCATCCACCTTATCAGGACGACGCCCGTAAACATCCAACATTTGTTGAAAAATAGCATGAATCCCAGCTTGTACCAATGAATCAGCACCCACAACTGGCATATATCTCAACGTACGAACCGCCCTCCGCGCCAACAGATGATAAAGGTCATGACCGTAATAAGCACTGCTTTTATGCTCTTCCACCAAAGGTTTATAGTCCAGCGCAGACACATCAACCAACCTATCAGCCTTTTCCAATGCAGCAAAGCTATGCGCTCTTACCTTTTTTACAAACTGTGGCATTGTCCAAAGACGAATATCCCCGGAAACACTGTCTCCTGCCACATCCGTCCTATCCATCAGAAGGAAATTCCCCTGCCAATAATCGGCATACTCCTGCGCCAACAGCGAATGCAAAATAGCCTTATCCACCTCGTCCGTCTCCGTTGCCGCCCACTTCTCCATAGCTTCCAGACTACTGAAAAGGCTGTCGGGCGTCAGCTTCGCCTTGGTCGATTCCCTATACAGATAGGCCTTCAGCAACTGTGGCGAATTCTTTTCAGCCAATGCCTTCCGATATATCTCATCCGTCAGCTTCACTACCGTTTGCGGCAAGCTCTTATCCTGCGCCTGCCCTACCTGTTTCCACAAATTGTCATACGACTGCGCCCGCAATGCCGGCCAGCCCAGCCAAGTTGCCACCATCAGCAACAGCACACAAATTCTACGAACTTTCTCCATACGCGTTGTTTTTTAATGTCAGCTCTGCCCGACTTCCGGCAACTCCCTGCCGTCAGCCCGCCACAGCCTGAACTTTATTTTCAAGTCTCACAAGTTTAATAAGTTGCAGTTAAGGAGTTCATAAGTCAAGCCAATGCCTTTGTAAAAGCATGTCGGTCATACACGCCAAACTATCGGCTTTAACTCCTAAGCCCACCTTGGTGGGCGATAACTCCTTTTAACTCCTGTAACTCCTGCAAGTTCGCAAGTGCGAAACTTGAGTTCCTTATTCACAACAACAAAGTAACAGAATAAAGTTCAAATAAATGTAGCTTTTATCACAAAAAAGGTGAATATGGGCGATTTAGTTCCTCAAAAATCCTCCCTCAGCCTGTCATAGTCCACCTGCGCGCAGATGCTCCGCAGCCCTATCTTCTCAGCCGCCTCGCTGCAATAGTAGTAGGGATACAAGTTGCCGTTTTAGTATATCATCAGATATACACAAACATGATTTTCTCTGTTTAAAGCCTTATCTCTTTCAACATCAATTTTATCTCTTTCCCTATTCTCAATTCTGAAAACGACTAATATTTTGATTGTCAGATTATTAATACTTCTCATTTCCATTTCTCATTTCCAAATCGTTTTTTATCTATTCTTTCATTCCCGATTTTGGAAATGAGAATCATCATTTTTTCAGCTTATATTTTACCCATCTGTTTTTGCCTTCTGCCTCTACTATTCCATCGCTGAGCATCGTCTTAATCTGTTCCAGAACTTTCTTATAAGGAATTTCAATTCCTATTCTCTGATGTATATCCCTCACTCCCGAGCATTCGTATATTTTCAAATCTTCTAAAATCAGTTCGCGAAGTCTGTAAGGCTCAATTCTCTTTAGCGAAGTAGTTCCTTTATAATCACTTTGCTTTAAAACAGCTGCATTCACACGATATTCCTTTCCTTTTTTTCTTCCCGAAGTTTCTACGATGCCGTTATCCACCAACTTATCAAGCCACGGAGAAAGCTCATCCCGGTTTTTCAGGTTCAGCAATTTAATCAAACTTGCAGCCGAAACGCTTTCATACTGGGCTATCAATCCCAAACAAATAATCTGCTTCTGACGAAGTTCTGTTACCTGCATAGCATAGCGAATTACCTTAATAGCTTCCTGACTGATAATACGCCTTCCTACTATAGCCTTCACATAATCATCCCCTTCCTCCACTTTCGGAATCTGTTTTCCATTGGAAAGAAGTACTTCATACATCTTGTCATACCCTGAACCTTCACGTTCCATCATTTGCAGGGCATAACACAAATTGGCAAAATGCTCGTTTCTCTTTACTGTCTTATGAAGGATATTCTGCGGAGTTACTCCCAAAGGCAATGTTCCGGGATTAACCACTTCAATCCTGTCCGGGTGAATATTGATAAGAATATCTCCTCTTACCGTATAAGGACGATGTACCAACGCATTGCAGGTCAGTTCCCTGACTACTGCTTCATCATACGCAGGAATCTCCTTTCGGAACAGCCCGTCGCTTATTTCATTGCTTTCCCTCCAAACAGGCACATTGTTCCATATCGCTTCAATGATTTCCTGGGGGGTCTTGGTAAAATCATCAATCAGGTATTTCCAGACCTTATCCCCAAACTGGTCAAACTGGATACACTGTACCACAGGGGCATTCATCAGTCTGCCACGTTGTGATTGAGTTCCAATAAAAAGCACTCCCAAATTAGTCATTTTATCCGACTCTTCCACCGTTAGGAAATAATAGTCCAATAATTCCTTATCCTCTTTCTGCTTGACAAAATCCGATACACGGTTTGAAGTTCGCAAATGCTGAAGTAAAACATTCAGTTTCTCCTTATCTGCATCCATCCAGTTCCATTTACTTTCTTCATCTTCCCAACGGTAATAACCTTTTTCTGCTGAAAGACGAGTTATATCATCCCCTGTAAGCGGTCTGCTTTCATCACTTATTCGGGTAAAATATTTACCGGAGGTAGTAGAAGCAGAAGAAGTACCACGGGCAATATACAGACGGACATACTGCCCACCATTTTCATGCGTCAATATTTCAGCATGTGCAGAAACATTCTGTGTCTTACCACTAATTTTTTTCTCCAAATTAATGGCTATATCTTCTGACACCTTTTGGTCTGCCGGTGGAGCATCTGCACCATCTTCAATACCATAGTCTATCACTCCACCTTGTGCATTACTGAAAGCCACGCAGTCTTTAGCCACCTCATTCCACTCTGCACTGTAATCTCACGAAGAGACTTCTTATCGTATAGTGAATTTTCCTCCATATCTTTTCTTTTCAATAAGCCAATTACCAATCAGCATTCAGATTCTTCTTAAGCAGCCCGACTTCCGGCAACTCACTGCCGTCAACCCGCCACAGCCTGTACCTTATTTTCAAGTCTCACAAGTTTAATAGGTTGTAGTTAAGGAGTTCATAAGCCAAGACAATGCCTTTGTAAAAGTATGTCGGTCATACACCCCAAACTATCGGCTTTAACTCCTAAGCCCACCTTGGTGGGCGATAACTCCTTTTAACGCCTGTAACTCCTGCAAGTGCGAAAGTGCGAAACTTGAGTTCCTTATTCATAACAACAAAGTAACAGAATAAAGTTCAAATAAATGTAGCTTTTATCACAAAAAAGGTGAATCTACAGATATTTTTCCCACAAGAACTGCAACGGGCCAAGCAGCCTTCCCGTCACGCTCCTTTCGTCGGTCATCACCTCGGCCGTCCCCGTCAGCTCACCCTTGAAGTCCAATGTCTTGCCATACGACGTGCGCAAGTCCTGCGGCAAGCGCACCGTCACGGTATAGGTGCTTTCCTCATCGGCCAGCAACGACACCGAAACCACCTCACCCGTCAGGAAGCCAAACTCCATATACGGATAGCCGCTCACGCTGATGTTCACCCGTTGCCCCGCCTTCACCTTGCCCGACCCTCCGGCGGGCAGCTTCATCTTCCCTATGATGTCTCCCGTTTCCCGCGCCACCACCGAAAACACCCTGTCGCCGCTGTTCACATTCTGATTCTTCTGCCACACGTTGTTATACGACAATATGCCGCTGGCCGGACTGCTCAACAGATAAGCCAGTTCCCAGTCGCATATACTGGTATGCAATTCGTTGCAAGCCGTCTTCAGTGACGTCAGCAGGCTGTTCTCCTCGCGGTTACGTTCCATCTGCGTCTCTATGATGCTTTGCCGCAGTTGCGCCTCCTGTATGCGTGCCGACGACAGGCTGGTCATCAGCTGTTCACGTCCCTGTTGCCTGACCAGATACTCCTGCCGCGCCTCCTCATATTCCGACTGGGCTATCAGCCCCTCGTCAAACAGCTTTCTTTCCCTGCTGTGTGCATTCGCCTCAATGCCCACCTGTTCCTGCTCCAGCTCCACCTGCTTCCTCAGGTGTGCGATGTAAGTGCCATACTCGCGCAGCTCCCGCCTTGTAGCCTCCTCCTTCTGTTCATACAGGTTCAGGCAGCGGAAGTTTCTGTAGTCCGTCAGGCTTTTCAGGAAAGAGGCGTATGCATTCTGTATGCTTCCCAGCGACAACCTTTCAGGAAAACGCCCGGCAGCATACCAGCTGCTGTCCGCCAGACTGAACTGTCCCAACAGTTCCTTCAGCAGCAACACGTCGCGCGTACTGGCCGGATTATCCAGCACGGCAATGGCATCGCCCGCCCCCACCGAGTCACGGTCATACCGGTACACCTCCTTTATCTTCCCGCTCCCCCGCGCCACAATCCATATAGGCGGATGTTCCGTCGTAACCGTCACCGACGCGCTTATCACATCGGGATACTTGAAAAAGCACCCGCCTATGAATACTACGACCAATACGCCGAAAAACACCGTCACCCCCCAGCGCACCAGCGCATGCGGCGGCCGTGTCAGTATCTCCTGCACCTCCTCACTACGCAATTCTATATCCTTTTCCATACTTTTATCAGTTATGAGTGGTGAGTTGTGAGTTTTAAGTTTTAAGTTGTGAGTTGTAAGTTGTGAGTTATAAGTGATTATCAACAAATACTCACCACCTACCACTCACCACCTATCACTCACCACTTACCACTCACCACTTACCACTCACCACCTATCACTCACCACTTACCACTCACCACTTACCACTCACCACTTACCACTCACCACTCGCCTTCTATTGGCCTTTAACTCCTCAGCCCGACTAAAGTCGGGCGATAACTTCCTCTAACTCCTTTAACTCCTTCAAATTTTGGTAAATCCAAAATTTGAGTTACATATCAAATCTCCAACTGATTCTTCACCAGCCTGTAATACTTGCCTCCTTTTGCTATCAGTTCCTCATGCGTGCCCTGCTCCGCTATCCGTCCCTGCTCTATCACCACTATCTTGTCTGCCTTCCTCACCGTGCTCAGCCTGTGTGCCACCACCACCGACGTCCGTCCCTCGAAAAACTGTTGCAGGTTCTCCATGATGATGCGCTCATTGTTGGCATCCAGCGCATTCGTCGCCTCATCAAAAAATATGAATTCCGGGTCTTTATACACCGCCCGGGCTATCAGTATGCGCTGCTTCTGCCCCTGGCTCAGTCCGTGTCCCTCGCTGCCAATCCGTGTGTTGTAGCCCAGCGGCAGCTCCTCCACAAAGCGGTGTATGTTGGCCACCTGCGCCGCATGCCTCAGCCTCTCCTTGTCAATACGCTCCACCCCCGGTGCTATGTTGCCCGCTATGCTGTCCGAAAAGATAAACCCGTCCTGCATCACCACCCCGCACCGTTTCCTCCACTGCCTTATGCTGAAGCTCTCCAGCGGCGTGCCTCCCAGCCATATCTGCCCGCTTGCCGGCGGATAGAACCCCAGCAGCAGCTTCACCAGCGTAGTCTTTCCGCTTCCGCTCATGCCCACAATGGCGGTCTGCTTCCCCGCCTCTATGCACAGGTCTATGTCGGCCAGCGTCGGTGTCTCGCTCAGCGGGTCATACTTGAAGCTCAGCCTCTCCATCCTCAGGTCCCTGCCTGCCGGTATCTCCTGCATCAGCCCCTTCGTAGGGTCCTCCTCGTCGGGCTTGTCGCGCACCTCGCTCAGGCGGTTCATGCTCAGCCTCGCATCCTGCATGTCGCGAGCAAAGGCTATCAGCTCGTTCACCGGGCTGTTCAGCTGCCCTATGATGTACTGCACCGACATCATCATGCCCAGCGTCATGTCGCCTTGCACCACGAAGCTGGCCACCAGTCCCGTGATGATGACGTTCTTCGTCTGGTTTATCAGCACCGCCCCCGAGTCCTGATACTGCCTCAGTGCCAGGCTTCGGATGTTCACCCTGAACAGCCGTGCCTGTATCCGTTCCCACTCCCAGCGTTTCTGCCGCTCGCAGGCGCTCAGCTTTATCTCCTGCATGCCCGTCACCAGCTGCACCACGCTGCTCTGGTTGGCGCTCTGCTGGGCAAACCGCTTATGGTCCAGCTCCGCCCGCTTCTTCATGAACAGCCACACGTATGCCACATACAGCGCGCTGCCTCCCATGAAAATGAAGAACACCAGCGGGCTGTAGAGCAGCAGCACCAGCCCGAACACCACGATGTTGAACGTGGAGAACACCACGCTCAGGCTGCTTCCCGTCAGGAAGTTCTGTATGCGTGTATGGTCGTTGATGCGTTGCAGTATGTCGCCCGTCATCTTCGTGTCAAAGTAGCCCATGGGCAGGCGCATCAGCTTCGCCAGGAAGTCTGATATCAAGGCTATGTTGATGCGTGTGCCCAGATGCAGCAATATCCACCCCCTGATGAACTCCACCGCCGAGCTGCTGAAGGTCAGCACCAGCTGCGCCACCAGCACCAGCCAGATAAAGCCCAGATTCTGGTTGTTGATGCCGAAGTCCACCACGCTCTGCGTCAGGAAGGGCAGCATCAGCTGTATCCCGCTGCCCAGCAGCAACCCCAGCAGCAGCTGCCCCACCAGCTGCCTGTAGGGTTTCAGGTACGAGTACATAAAGGCGAAGCCCTTCCGGTTCATCTCCCCCTCGTCGCCGTCGTCCTCCTGCGCGTAAAACTCCGGGGTAGGCTCCAGCAGCAGCGCCACCCCCGTGTCCAGCCCGTCCTTCTTCGAGCTGAGCCAGCAGCGGCAGAACTCCGCCCGCGTATATCTCAGCTTCCCCGCTCCGGGGTCAGCCACCCACACCTGCCGTCCGTCCATCTTGTACACCACCACAAAGTGCTGCTGGTTCCAGTGCACAATGCAGGGCAGGGGTGCCTCCCTCAGCCTGCCGTAGTCCACCTGCACGCAGATGCTCCGCAGCCCTATCTTCTCCGCCGCCTCGCTGATGCCCAGCATCGACACCCCCTCACGGGTCAGGAAACACTTTTCCCTCAACCCCTCCAGCGAGTAGCGTTTGCCATAGTGCGCCGCCACCATGCGCAGGCAGGTGGGGCCGCAGTCCATCTGGTCGTGCTGTATGTAGTGGGTAAATCTTTTCATTTCGCCATCAAGCTATCCAGCGTCTGCATCAGCTCCTCGCCATGCAAATCCTTGGCTACAATCCTGCATCGGTTATCCAACAGGAAAGAACGGGGAATCACTTTCACGCCCAAACGGGACACTTCCGGTAACTGGTTCCTGTTACGGTCTGTACCGATGACATTGATAAAATCCTGCAAAGAATCCTTTTCAATACCCTTACGCCAGCCTGCGTGGTTATTGTCTATAGAGATGGCATACACCTTCAAGTCATGCGGATATTTTGTCAAAGCCTGCTTCACGTAAGGGAACTGTGCACGGCAAGGTTTGCACCAGGTTGCCCAGACATCCACATAGATATACCTACAGTCCTTCAAATCCGACAAGGCTATTTTTTCACCATCCACCCCTTCAAGATTCAGCGACAGAATTTTCCCTATCTGTGTATCTTTCCGCGACCTCTGGCTGAAAGCCTTTTCTCTTTTCACATCATTAATGTGTTGCCGGGCGGCAAGACTACGATCCGATTGAGAATTATCATATCCAAACTCTGCAGATGCCCGAATATCATCCGGCCATCTGTAGGCTATGTGCTGTCGCAGAGCTGATACACTGTCTGCACCAAGCTGGTCTTTCAAGCCAACCTTCAAGAATACCCAAGAAAGTCTGGCAATTGGTACATAAGGCGACTCCTTTATCATCCGGCAATAAAAGTCTGTCATATACCGCTCCCAGTCTCTCAGGCTGTCCGCTTTTTGCTGGTCCGATAAACTATGTTTCTTTTTCCATAAAGCCTCCGATGCAAGGTCATACTCAATAAAATCATTATGCACACGCCCACTGATGGCTTTACGGTGAGTCTTATTTCCCATGTCATTATAGCAAGCCTCTATTTCCACCGTGTCACCCGGAACAGCATATACATATAAATCATTAGGTCCTTCCTGCGCAAAAGTCACATTGAAACGCATGTCAAAAATGGTATAACCATGCAGTTCAATCGTTTTTTGTCCCTTCCGAGTTTGCACGGAATCCCAAATATCCATTTCACCACCTGACACCCATGGCAAGTAGGAATGGAGATACACTTTTTGCTCCACCTGTGACAGTTCTTCATCCTGATGTATGATGACAGTCACATTCCTTTTCACTGTTTGCTCCTGCACAGGAAGGAAACTTCCTAATGAGAGAAACAACAATGCACATAATAAAAGTCTCATAATAGATATAAAGTTATGCTATCATCCTAAAAAAATCTCAGGATGATAGCAAATCAATAGCTTTAAGCCCTAATTACTTCCTCACATACAGGATCTTCCAGTATAGCACTTGCAGATGCATAGGCTTCATCCAGACTGAAACCATCGCTGTACGTAATGTCTACAATTTCATTATTTAACCCTTTTCTGCCAGAGCAATAGATTTCACCTCCAGCAAGTGCATTCATCTGAGCCTTACTCAATGCAAACGCTTTGAATTCATTTAAATCTTTCATACTTAAAGAATTTAATATTAACAATAAATGTTCTACCGGACTTTATTTCAAGCTGAAATCCAAGAACAGCCATTATATTCGCGGATAATAATATCCTTATGTCAACACATATTTCAAGTCACGCACCTCATACACCTCCGGCATCGGTCGATTGTCCACCACTACCCAAGGCGTCTTATTCAGTTGTTGCTGCAATCCATAGAGTTGTTGCCGCTCCCAGCGGTCTGCGTCCTCCTGTTCAGGCTTAGCAGCATCGGGCGGCAGTTCGCCCCGTTCATACCAACAGGTCAATACGTCCAACGCCTGCTGCCAGCCACGGGTGCGGTAGGTAGCCAGCACCGTCTGCACCACCTGCTGCCCCTTTTGACTGCCGGGGAAGGTGAGCAACAGCAGGGACAACGGCACCTGCGACGCCAGTTCCTCCACCTGCGGGTGCAGACGGGCACAGTTCTTGCAGGTAGGATTAGTCACCACCAGCACCTGTGCGCTGCCCGTCCGTCCGTTGTGCAGGCAAAGTCCCGGTGCAGGCAGCTCGCCCAGCCGTGGCTCCAACGCCTGCAAGGCACGGAAAGCCTGCGGGGTGAACAACCCGGCAAGGCGTGCCCGCAAGCGGATGCGCTCCTGCCAGGTGCGCAGGCTCTTCCTGACCTGCACCACCACGCCGAGGGCAATGCCTGCCGACAGCACCAGCAACGCATACGCCGCAAGGGCAGGCATTGTTTCCGCTCCCGCCCTCCAGAGCAGGAACAGCAGCAGGCAGCCCGCCCACACCAGTATGTTGATAGCCATGCAAAGCATACATCCATTCTTTACAACAAATACTTGATAGAACACCGAATAGACCGTAAAAGCCAGCGCCCCCGCTCCGCACACCGCCGCCAAAGGCAGGAACCCCGGCGGAGCCGCCCACGCCAGCAGCAGGAGCGTCAGGAAGTAGAACAGCGACCACTCGCCCAGCCCGATGCCTGCCAGCCGCGCCCCGCGCGAGTGGAGCACCGTGTTGCAGTCCACCGCCTGCCCCATGTGGCAGAAGCGGTGCAGAAACCCGCTGTCCACCCTTTCCTTGTAGAGGACGGCAGCGGACACAAAGACCCCGACAGCCAACACGGCAAGCAGCGCAGCGTGCAGCGTGCCGACAGTAGTGGCAAGCATCCACCCCACTGCCAGCAGTCCTGCCAGCGGCAGGCTGTAGCGTTGCAGCGCATAGCCGAAGCCTTTCAGCCTGTACCACGGGTCTTGCCGGGTGTCGGCATCCACCTCGCCCATCAGCACGCCGCCGGTCCACCCCCGTACAAACGCCTCCCGTTCCATCTCCATCCGCCTGCCCCGGGCATACACCACCAACCGCGCGCTTTCCTTCCGTTCTACCAGGCAGAAAGGGTCGTCCGTCCGGTAGGTCAGGGCAATGAAAGGAACTTCCAGCTTGTCGAAGTATTCCGGCGGAAGCTGGTAGGCAGCGTTCTTCACCCCCAAGGCATCGAGCGCATCGCTCAACCCCCGCAGGCTGTTGCCCAACGGATGGGAGAGCAAGCGAGCCACCATACCACGGTCAACCTGCACATGCAGCAGGCGAAGGTAGCGGTAGAGCAGAGCGATGTGGTCGGTATACGGATTCATAAGCATTTGTTTTTTTAGAGTCTGAATTCTCCCTGCCATCCCTGTTCATCGGAAACTATCACTATCTGATAGTATCCGCTTTCCTGCATGCTCAAATCTATTTCCACTCCTCCCACACAGGGCTGCGTATAAACGTCCATACCGGAGCTTAACCGGATAATGGAGACAGTGAAACTGCCCGAAAGCTCGCTCAGGTCTACACTTACCGTCTTGTTGCATAAAGAAGCATAAGGAGTAGGGACAAAGAGAGAATAACCGGTTCCTTCTAAATTTTTGATTAAAACAAGAGGAATATCTTCCTCCTCGTCTTCATCGCCCGTGTCTGGTGGAGTTTCAACAGTTGATCCTTTTCCATCGTTGCTTTGTGCCCATACCGGTGTATTATAGGCTACCAGGTTCACCAATAAAAATAAAATAGCAATAAATGTTCTCATAAGGCTTACAATTAGTTGGTTTTCTTGCAGCCAAAGTTAGAACCTTTCTATTGGATTATTTGTGGCATTTTACTGGCATTTTGGTGGCAAAACTGTGGAATTTTTATGGCATTTTTCTATTTAGAGGCTTTTTAATGCATTTTTCAGGCTATCACATTGCGCAACGCCCAATTTTTCTTTGATTAACAGCTTTTGTCGTTTATACATCGTAGACGGATCCCGTTCCAATATAATAGCAATCTCTGGCACCTGCAACCCAATCAGACTAAGAACACAAAAAACTACTTCCGCCTTTTTAAGCGTTGCACATCGGGCTTTCAGATAATCAATGAATCCGCCTGTTTCGTGCTCAACAAGCTCTACCAACACACGCTTGTCTTCCTCCTGGAAGTGTTCTTCGTAATCGTTGTGAGCATGATAATAGTCCAAAATGCGTTGAATCTTACCGTATATTTCCTGTTGCTTGAATTGTTGGGTCAATATCTCAAAATTAAAAGTCTGCTTCTGTCTGTTTGCTTCTTCTGATTCCGCAGCAAATACAAGTTTCGAATCCTCAAATATCGGCAAAGACGATTCTTTATCCCTGCCAGCCTCTTCCCCATCCGGTCCATGTACCTCTGCCGACTTCGGCAACGCCTGCAGCCCACGCTTTTGCCTTTTAAGACGATATACATATATAATAATGGTAAACGCCAGAAGTGAAAAAACACTGACAGACAGCCCTATCGTCCATAGCGTAACATAAGAAGCATTATCCTCTTGTTGCTGCCGTTGCCATATTCTTTTCTGTTCTGCCAATTGTATCTCCACAGCTTGCGACTGCTCTCGGAATTGTTCTTCATAAAAATTCCTTTTCTTTTCAAATTCCAAAGCCTTTTTCATATTCCCCTGTTTTTCCGCAATATTTCCCAACCTCATGTAAGCAGCCGATAGCGAGGTAGATCGTTTGCTGCCTAACACCTTGTTAAACCACACTGACGCAGAATCATATTCCTGCATGCGGTAATAAGCTTCCCCCATGAGCACATGAACAACAGAAAGTGCGGCAGTGTCCGCCTGTAAGAACAAAGCCTTTTGTGCAAAAAACAAAGCCTGCTTTCCACGCCGCATATAGCTGTATAACATACTTAACGACATGGCGGCATTTTTCTGCAATTCTTTGAATTGCAAGCGTTGGGTTAGACTATAGTTCTCTAAAAGCAAAGACTCTGCTTTCGGATAATTCTTTTTACCCTGTCCCATAAGTAAAGTTGCCAATCTCTGCTGGGTCTCTATCCATAAGACGGTATCTCCGGACTCTTCAGCCAACCTCTTCGTTATCCAATATAACGAATCATTTTTTGACACATAATCCTGGCTATAATAAATACGGGAAATTTGATTGTAAATATGTGCCAACAACCGCTTGTCATGGACTGCCTGCGCCAATTCTTCCGCCCTCCGATAGCTTTCCAACGCCTTTCCAGCCTGCCGAAGGCCATTATAAAGGATGCATCCCCGGTTATATTCAGCCCGTGCCTCCCAAAATGTTTCCCCGCGACGCTGGAAATAGCCGATGAGCGGCAACAGCAGCGAGTCGTTGGCAGGCATCTGTCCGTTACGGCACTCCGCCTCCAGGGTCAGCAACCTGTGCCGCATCCGTTCACCCTCCGTAGGC
>ULPZ01059732.1_pt1 | contig 41519 bp, 22 predicted proteins | sample 1953991 | NCBI WGS metagenome assembly ULPZ01 (sample SAMEA4835642, study PRJEB28245) | human gut metagenome | biome: gut microbiome; material: fecal sample | place: Denmark | collected 2008
GAATTATGTGCCTTTATCTAAGCTTAAATGAAAGAGCCGTGGCCTCGCTGCGGGCACAGGAAGGCTGGTGGCTGTTGCCGGGCGGTTTTCATGGGGCAATGAGGAGTCTTTACCGTCCTTTCCTGTGCAAACCTGTAGACAACTTGTACATTTTTAATATTCCACACAGTCCGATGTATCAGATAAATGCCTATCTTTGTGCCGTTTTATAAGTAAATAAGGAATTCAAATTAATTTAGATAGAACGAAAAATGGCACAAGAAGACGTTTTTAAGAAAATCGTTTCGCACTGCAAGGAGTACGGTTTTGTATTTCCCAGCAGTGAAATTTACGACGGTCTGGGCGCTGTGTACGACTATGGCCAGAATGGTGTGGAACTGAAAAACAACATCAAGCAATACTGGTGGCAGAGCATGGTACTGCTGCACGAGAACATTGTCGGCATTGACTCGGCCATCTTCATGCACCCTACCATCTGGAAGGCCAGCGGACACGTGGATGCGTTCAACGACCCCTTGATTGACAACCGCGATTCCAAGAAACGCTATCGTGCCGACGTGCTCATCGAGGACCAGATAGCCAAGTACGACGAAAAGATAAACAAGGAAGTGGCCAAGGCTGCCAAGAAGTATGGCGACGCCTTCAATGAAGAAGAGTTCCGCAACACCAATGCCCGCGTACTGGAACACCAGAAGAAACGCGATGCCCTGCACGAACGCTATACCAAGGCCATGAACGCCGGACCTGACCTGAACGAGTTGCGCCAGATTATCCTGGACGAAGAAATCGTTTGCCCCATCAGCGGTACGAAGAATTGGACTGAAGTACGTCAGTTCAACCTGATGTTCTCTACTGAAATGGGTTCGACTGCCGATGGTTCTATGAAGGTATATCTGCGTCCTGAGACGGCACAGGGTATCTTTGTGAACTACCTGAACGTGCAGAAGACGGGCCGTATGAAAATCCCCTTCGGTATAGCTCAGATAGGTAAGGCATTCCGTAACGAAATCGTGGCACGCCAGTTCATCTTCCGCATGCGCGAGTTCGAGCAGATGGAAATGCAGTTCTTCGTAAAACCCGGAACCGAACTGGAGTGGTTCAAGACTTGGAAGGCTACCCGCCTGAAATGGCATAAGGCTCTGGGCTTCGGCGATGACCACTACCGCTACCACGACCACGAGAAACTGGCACACTATGCCAACGCTGCTACCGATATCGAATTCCTGATGCCTTTCGGCTTCAAGGAAGTAGAAGGTATCCACAGCCGCACCAACTTCGACCTCTCTCAGCACGAGAAATACTCTGGCAAGAACATCAAATATTTCGACCCCGAGACCAACGAAAGCTACACTCCGTACGTCATCGAGACCAGTATCGGTGTAGACCGTATGTTCCTCAGCGTGATGTGCGCTTCTTACTGCGAAGAGAAGCTGGAGAACGGTGAGACCCGCGTAGTACTGAAGTTGCCCGCAGCTTTGGCTCCGGTGAAACTTGCTGTTATGCCGCTGGTGAAGAAAGACGGACTGCCCGAAAAGGCTCGCGAGATTATCGACGCTCTGAAGTTCCACTTCCACTGCCAATACGACGAGAAAGACTCTATCGGTAAGCGTTACCGTCGTCAGGATGCCATCGGTACTCCGTTCTGCGTAACCGTTGACCATCAGACACTGGAAGACAACTGCGTGACACTGCGTAACCGTGACACCATGGAGCAGGAACGCGTAGCCATTGCCGACCTCGACCGTCTGATTGCCGACCGTGTGAGCATCACGTCGTTGCTGAAGACGCTCTAAGGCGCAGCCATCGACTCCTCTCCTTGTGTAAGGGGAAGAGTCTGTATAGACAGAGATACATTATATATAAAAGGTATATAGAGACTATATGACAAAAGGAACAACCCTCAAGAAATACATCGCCTGCTCTCTCTCCTGGAGAGAGGGGCTTGGAGTGAAGCCTGCCTGGTTTCTGCTCCTTGTGTTGGCTCTTTCTTTCCTGGCATCGTGCGAGGAAGTGGAGGAAGCCAGTGAGTATGACAACTGGCAGGTTCGCAACGAAGCCTACATTGATTCGCTGAAGCAGGAGACGGGCGAAATATATGTGGCTACCGAAGAGCAGGCGCAGCTCGTTGAACCGGGCCAGCTCTTTGCCATCCGCGACGTGTATGCGTCGACCAACGAGAAGTCGCAGTATATCTACTGTAAGAAAATAGTTTCCAACCCAAACGGTGAACGTCCTTTCTATACATCAACAGTATTGGCTTATTATTATGCTACTTTGATTAATGGAAATAAGGTTATAGGAAACTTTATTGGATATTCAGCTATTGACCAGCATGAGTTGAATAATATAGATAAACAGCCTACTGATTTTGATTCAATAGAAGAACTGGCAGTGAGTGGAAATCTTGATCCTACATTATCTACAGGTTGGACAACTGCAGTACAATATATGAGGGCAGGTGAACGATGGATGATATATATGCCATATAAGTGTGCTTTAGGCGTTTCAAATATTTTGGAATATTCTACACTTGCTTTTGATGTTATATTGGTAAGTGTGAATAATTAATAAAAATGTGTCAACTTTCTTGGCATAAAATGGTAGCTCTTCCTATAAACAAGAATAAAATTATTAAAAATGTAGCAGAGATACATATCTCTGCTACATTTTTAATATAGGATGAGGTTATTCGGATTTTAAAACCCTATTTTTGCTGATTGAGCAGCATTGTCCCATGTACTTGTTGTTACTAATGGACCTCTATGGTGCTTAGCTAAATTTGATATATTCACGGGGTTACTAGTGTTTCTTTGTGTTTGGAAAGTAATTGAATAACCTGTGAAATTTCTTTGATCCCAAAGAGAGACTCTTGCATCGTTTGGCATTGCACTATAGTAATTAGTGCTAATTTTAAGAGAACTTATTGCATTTAATAACCCTATTGTTGATAAATCTGGGTATGATGCACCTGTCTGTGTACTGGGAACAGAGAATTGATAACTTCTGTTAGTACCTTTATAATTAGCGTCGGCATATAGTTTGATAGTACAAGAAGCACCACCGGCGGCTTTTGTTGTAATATTAGGAGTAAAGCTATATTGATCAAGGTACTCCGTAAGCTTTTCATAACTATCAAAATATTCTATGCTATTATCAGTATGCACTAAGGTTGCCAATTGAGGATTTTCTTCAAGTTTATTTAATAAATCTTGAACAGTCTTATCTGTACAGATGATTCTGTTATTTAGAACTTGATATTTTGAGGTATAAACTTTCTCATTATATTTAAAAGTTATAATTTCCTCATTGTCTGTTAAAGTATCTAACTCATTCATCTGTTGCTGTTCACAAGCGGAAAAACTTATAACAGCCCAAATAAACACAAGGGATTGAATAAATAGTTTTCTCATAATGATTAAAATTTAAAATTATACATTTGTGTGAATTCTAATTTTCATATAGCGCTAAAATGAAAATTTTGTCTTATATCAAAGGTAGGAAATTATATTTTATATTATAATTTGCTATGATATATTTTTTTATTATTTGACCTATAATAATATATAATCGTTTGTTATTTGTATATATTAACGTTGTTTATATTCTCTGATTTTATATTAAAAATGATGCTTAACAATACTCAATAGAAACAGAGAAATATTTAATACTGATTTCAGCTGTTATGGCGCATTGGACCAAGACATACCGCTGCCGCCCGAAAAAGAGCCGACCGCTTTCGATTCATCGTCGCGCTTTGCGGTGAACGGGGTTATTTCGGGTTGGACTACCGTGCTGCAATACATGCGTGAAGGTGAGCGTTGGATTATCTACGTACCTTGGGCTTCGGCTTACGGTTCGGATGGCAGTTCGTCGGGTGGTATTCCCGGTTATTCTACGCTTATCTTTGATATACTGTTGACCGATGTAGTGAACTGATGCAGTCGCCGCTGTGGCGGTACTATTGTAATAGATATGGAGGCGCAAGCTTCGTGCACATACGTATGTGCCGGGGCTTGCGCCTTTTTGTTTGCCGGCAGGCCTTGTCTGGCCGGTGAAAGCTGGGGAGGAGCGTGAAAGGAGGCTGACGGGATGTAGAGCATGGCTTTCACGGGTGGAAGTAAACTCAGTGAGGGTGATGTTTCACAACATACGCCTGTGTATAAGTTGTTTAGCTCCTATGCTGGAGAAACAGGAAGTAAACTTTGGGATGTCTGGTAGAGAGTGAAAGATACAGCCAGTCTGCTGTGCTGAACAGAAGTTTTTCAGGTGAAGTTTCACCGTATCTGTCTGATAACAAGCGGTATGCTGTGAAGGCATACGAAAGCGGAAGTACATAGTCGTTATATCTTCAGTAGAGACGTGGCGTGCCGCGTCTCCCTCTTCCTTTGCATTCTATTTATCGCCTTTGTCTATTCTATTTTGTTGTTTGTCAGATAAATGCTGTGAAAGCTGTGTCTTGAGATGCGGCACGCCACGTCTCTACTACGTTACCGTATCAAGGTGGATGGTAGCCTGTGTGATGGGTAATATTCCTGTGCACGGGTGATGAAAGAATTGGTGAAACCTGCCTGCTGCGTGAAGTTTCATTGTAATTCGTTCTGTATCAGATGTTCTGTAACCGGCGTGAAACGGTGAAACTTCATTCAGAAAAAGGTTTTCTAATGGAGTGTGGGTGTACTAAAGAGGGATATGAGCTGTGTAAAGAGGGACTTTAGCCGGCTAAAGAGCTACTTGACAGGCAGAAAGAGGGATGTGTCTTTGCTTCGGTTTCTCTTTGTGATAAATGCTGAGGGTGAGAAAAACAGTGGGTGAATCAAAACGGGCTTACCACATATAAACCTATTTTTTAGACGCAGATTGTGCGGGTTAAGCGGATTTCCTTTATTGCCTAATCCGCACAATCCGCTCTATCCACGTCTAAAAGATAAGGATAATTCGTTTTGATACTCTTATCTGTCGGCGTATGCAGCCGTATCTGTCAGCAGTAGACATTTTCCCTGTTGGGAGTTAACACTTATCGCGTTAGCGGTTAACTCCTATTCTGTTAGCAGTTAACTGCTATCCTGCTGGGAGTTAAGACTTATGCCGGAGACTGTCAAGACTTGTCACGATAGCGGTCTTGGCGCATCGTCTGTAGGAGTACGGTCTCTGCCGGCCTGTTCGTTTTCTGCAGGTTTCTGCCTTATCCGTTTCTTGTATTGTGTAGGCGTTTCGCCGGTATATTGCTTGAAGGCAGTGCTGAAGTAGGACGAAGTGGCGAATCCCACCTTTTCGGCAATCTCGGTGAAGGGCATGTTGGTGTTTACAATCAGCTGGATGGCCTTCTCCAATCGGGTTTTGTTGATGTACTCGTTGGCGCTGATGTTGGTCAGTGCCTTCATTTTGTTGTAGAGTGATGCCCGGCTGACGTGCATTTGCTGGCAGAGGACGGCAATATCGAGGTCGCAGTTGTCCAGATTGTCGAGGATGATTTTGTTCAGTTTCGACAGGAATGCCTCGTCGGCCTGACTGAAGGTGGCTTCTTCGGGAACGGGCACCGGGCCGGCCTGCAGGTAGCGCTCGCGTATCAGTGACCTGTTCTTCAACCGGTTTCGTATCAGCTCCAGCAGGGTATCTTCTTCAAAAGGCTTGGCCAGGTAGGCATCGGCACCGTTCTTGTAGCCTTCCTTTCGGCTTTGCTCGTCATCGCGGGCTGTCAGCAGGATGACGGGTATGTGGCTGATGCTGATGTCTTGTTTCAGCTGCTGGCAGAGCTGGTAGCCGTTCATGCGGGGCATCATGACGTCGCTCACAATAATGTCGGGTAGATGCTTGCGGGCCAACTGCAACACTTCCATGCCATCGGCAGCGGTGATGACCTGCTTGAAATGTTCACCGAGTGCTTTCTTCAGGAAATCCAGCATTTCGGGGTGGTCGTCGGCTACCAGCACGGTGTAGGCCGACGTATCGAAGCTGTTTTCGCTGCTGATGGTAGGCTCTATGCCCTCGTCGGTGATAAGCTCGTTGAGGTAAGCCTTGGGTTGGCTGACGATTTCGGCCTGTTCGTGCCTAAGGGGAAGTTCGAAGTAGAAGGTGGCACCTCCTGCCGGGTTGTTGTAGGCTCCGATCTTTCCTCCGTGTTGTTCAACAAGGATTTTGGAGTAGGAGAGTCCTATGCCGGTTCCGTTTTGTTCGCCTTCGGCCTGGTAGAAACGTTTGAAGAGCTTGTCCATGTTGACCTGTTTCAGCCCGCAGCCCTGGTCGGCAATGGATATGCGTACCTGTCCGTCGGCAGTCAGTTCGGAAGTGATGTTGATGGTGCTGTTCTTAGGACTGTGTTTCAGTGCGTTGACCAGCAGATTGCTGAGTATAATCTCGCATTTCTCCTTGTCGAAGCTTACGTTGCCGATGCCGGGGGCTAGGTTGTAGGTTATGTGTACCTGTTCGGCTTCGCCTTCGCTGGCAAAATCCTGTGACACCTGTCCAATCCATGCATTGATGTCCAGAGGTTGCAGGTGCAGTTTGCTTTCGCCCACTTCCATTTTGCGCAGGTCGAGCACCATGTTAATCAGTGCTTTCATGCGTTGCGACTGACGGTAGATGGCTTTCAGCGGCTGATATTGCTCGTTGTCGGGGCCAATGGCTTTCAGTATCCGTTTCAGGGGAGCATATATCAGGGTCAGTGGGGTACGCAGCTCGTGGCTGATGTTGATGAGGAATCTTACCTTTTCCTCATAGACTTGCTGCTCGTGCTCCTTCATGGCCCATTTCAGTTCGCGTTCCTTGCGTTTCAGCATTTTCCTGAAAAGGCCTATTACCAGCAGTACGCCCAGCGTGGCAGACAGCAGTACGAACCACCAGGTCTGGTACCAGGGAGGCAGGATGGTCAGGGTAAGAATCTGCCGGTCGGGAACCCAACTGCCGTCCTTGGCCGTGCACGAAGCCATGATGCGGTAGGTGCCTGGCAGCTGTGTGTGCATGACGAGTTCGGGCTGGTAGGTTTCTGTATAGCTGTTGTCCAGTCCTTCTACGCGGTAGCGGTAGAGTCTGCGTCGGAAGATGTCTTCTTCCTTGGCCATGATTTGTATGACGACATTGCTGTTGCGCCTCACGGCGATGGCGTCCTGATTCTTGGCCAGCTTGTCGTTGATGGATTTCCCGTTGAGAATGATATCCGACAGTTGTATTTCGGGCTGACTGATGACATCTGTTTTCTGGTCGTTGGCTATGAAGAGCAGGCCTTCCACACCGCCCATGTAGATGCCCTGTCCTTCGATGACCAGCTGTGAGCGTGGAACATACTCGTTAGGCATTACACCGTCCGATTCGCCGTAGACAGTGAAGCGTTCCTTGCTTGGCGAGTAGGAGAAGAGCATGTTTTCAGCGCCTATCCATATCTCGTCGGGATTGTGGTATACTACCAGCGATACGTCTGTAAACAGATTGCTTTGTATGGAAGTTGACTTTCCGGTGGCGCTTCTGAAGAGTTCCAGTCCTTGGTTGGTACCTATCCAGAAGTTTCCCTGCTTGTCGTAGGCCACGGAGTTGATAATGGTTTCCTTCTGTGGAGTGAAGGCCACTGTCAGTTTCAGGGTGGAGTGGTCCATGGTGTAGATGCGTTTGGAATCGAACAGGTAGGTTCGGTTCTCGTCGCTGGCAATGGCTTGCAGAGAGCCCCAGGTGATGGGCTCCTTGTCGTTCTCAATCGCTATTTGGAAGGTCTTGTTGTGCAGGTTGTAGATGTAGACGTGGTCGCTCAATATCAGGATGGTATTGGGAGTGTTGCGGTAGAGGTAGACGGAGTATCCGTGCTGGGAAATGTCCTGTGTAATGTCTTTGTCGATGACGTAGAAAGGGGTCTTGGTCCCGCTGGCAATGTCGAAGACGTAAAGTCCTTCGGCAAAGGCGGAGAAGAGCAGTTTGCCAGGTGTGAAGTCACAGATGGACGTTATCTTGTCCTCCCGGGTAGCGGGGTAGTGGGTGAAGGTTTCCGTCGTTGGGTTGAAACTGTTGATTCCTCCACCGTCGGTACCTATCCAGATGCGTTGGGGCGATTCCTGATAGAGGCTGATGACGATGTTATGGCTCAGGCCCAGGGGATAGCCGAAGGGCACGTCGGTGTATGTCTTCATGGATACCTCGCGCATGTTGATGAGTCCGTTGTAGACACCGCCCATCCAGATGTTGTCGTACAGGTCGCGGTAAATGCAGTTGATGGAGTTGGTAGGCAATGAATAGATTTTGTCGCCCGGCAGGTGCTTGAGGTGGGCAAAACGGTTGTTGTCGGCATCGAGAATGTTGATTCCTCCTCCGTCCGTTCCCATCCATATCTGTCCTTCTTTCTCGGTGATGCAAAGCACGATGTTGCTGCTCAGTTCGGAGTTCTGGGTGGTGTATGAGGCTACTTCCTTGCCTCTGGACGTGAAACAGCGCAGACCTTGGTTGTAGGGAGCTATCCAGATGCGCTGTTTGGAGTCGATGAACATGTCAGATATCTCTTTCCCACAGCGGAAGGGCGAAGCATTGATACGCCCGTTGTTCAGGTTGAGTGCATAGATACCTTCCCAGCGACTGCAACATAGCAATACGTCATGTTGTGTGACGGCCAGGCGCATGATTTCGAACCTGTTGTAGTGCTTCAGCTTATAGAAAACTTTCAGTTCTTTGGTTTCCAGGTCGTAGGAATAAACTTTGTTGGCTCCGCCCAGTAGCAGCAGGTCCTTCCATTGGCAGATGGAGTAGGCAATGCAAGGTTGCCCGTGTTCGTCTTTCAGGGGAATGAAGTTGTTGTTGCGGTAGTTGTAGCGTGCCACACCCATGTCAGTCAGTATCCACAGGTGATGCTTGGAGTCTTCCATTATCTGGTAGATGTTGTTTCCGGGCAGGCTGGTCGAGTCGTCAGGAACGTGCAGGTATCGCTTTTGCTCGTGTCCGTCAAATCGCCCGAGGCCGAACTTGGTGCCCGACCATACGAAACCTTTCGTGTCCGACGAAATACAGGTCAGTGTGGTGGGTAGTCCGGTGTTCAGCAGTATTTGTTTGTACAGATAATGTTTGGCATTCAGTAGAGCCGGTGTGGCCGACAGCACGAAAATGGCTAATGCCAAGTGGAGGAAAAAGTATTTTCGGGCTTTCATTTTTGTTTCATTGGTTTCTTTAAGGTTGTTCAAAGGCTGTTTGGCAAGACACAGGCAGTTGTTGTCCGGTCAGATAGCTTTCTATAGACAAAGATAATATCTCGTTTCCGATATTTCTTCAAGAAGTGCTATGTTTTTTTTATCGCTGTATCGGTTTCTTTACTTCTGCTAACATATTGCTTTACTCTGTTTAAGGCGTTGCATAATCTTGGTATAAAGTGGAGTTTTATTTCCGGTGGAGCGGGATACCCTTTTATCTGTAAAAAAGGTGGGTAATCATGGACTTGTTCTTTAATGTGTTGATATACAGAATACTTATGGTCGCTTTAGTGGGGAGCAGGTATTGTCGCTAACCAGTGCAGCCTGTTGAATTTCAATTTTTAATTTTGTCTATTAGACTTTAAGAAATGGCTAAATCGACTATCTTTAATTAAATTTGAAAAATAAATAGTTATTTTTGAAACGCCTTTTCTTCATGTCCCGCATATTTTGCGGCAGTTAAGCGATGAGCGAATCACGAATGTTTCGTTCGGGAGGAACTGAGAAAGCTCAACCTCCTTTCTTGATGGAACGCTTGCTTAGTAAATTGTTAAACTTAAATTTTTACTTCATGAAAAAGGAGAAGGAAAAACTGTTTCGAGTACTGCCGCTGGCAGTGGGACTGCTTTTAGTCGGAGGTAATGCGATGGCTGTACCTGTATCGGCACCGGTTGAGTATTCGGTAAATCAACAGACAAGTCAAGTGACCGGCGTTGTGAACGACGCTAACGGAGACCCACTGATTGGTGTGAATGTAGTGGAAAAAGGTAATACGCATAACGGAGCCATTACTGATATGGATGGCAAGTTTGTATTGAATGTATCTCCCAATGCTACTTTGGTATTTTCTTATATAGGATATAAGCCTGTTGAGGTGCCTGTCAATGGGCAGCGCAATATTACGGTGACTCTGCACGAAGATAGCGAGGCGCTGGACGAGGTGGTAGTTATCGGCTATGGTGCGGTACGCAAGGCCGATTTGGCCGGTTCAGTGGCTGTGATGGACAACAAGCAGTTTAAGGACCAGCCCGTGACACGTATAGAAGATGCGTTGCAGGGCCGTGTGTCTGGTATTTCGGTAACTTCGAGTGGTGTGCCGGGTGGTGACCTTAAGATTCGTGTACGTGGTGCCAGCTCCATCAATAAGTCTAACGACCCGCTGTATGTTGTCGACGGTATTGTGCGCGAGAGTGGACTGGAAGGTATCAATCCGGAAGACATACAGAGCATGCAGATTCTGAAAGACGCCTCTTCAACAGCTATCTACGGTTCGCGTGGTGCCAATGGTGTGGTATTGGTGACTACCAAGACAGGTAAGGCCGGCCAGACACAGGTGGTGTTTGATGCATCGGTAGGTTTCTCCAACGCTTATCACATTCCCGAAATGATGGGAACGAAGGAATATGCACAGGCTTTGGTAGATTATAAAGGTGCCGACCGTGACGCTTTAACCGGCTATCTGGATGGCAGCAATCCGGGTATTGACTGGATGGATGTGCTGTTGCGTACGGGGATTACCCAAAATTACAAGGTGGCCATTTCAAAAGGCAACGAGGATACGCAATTCTATGTATCGGGCAACTATCTGAACACCAAAGGTGTCATTACTGATACCGACTTTACCCGCTATTCGGTAAAAGCCAATGTACATTCCAAGCTTTACAAGTGGCTGGAACTTACTGCCGATGTCAATCTGTCGCAGAGCAATGGCTCGGGCGCCGGCTTCAATCAGAGTCAGGAGAATCCTATCTGGGTGGGACTGAACTATTCGCCTACCATGGAGATGTATAATGATAAAGGCAGTTATAATACTGACCCCTACAACAACATCCAGAACAATCCTTATGGCATGCTGCATGAGAACCAGAATGACCGCAAGCGTAATGTGGTGAGCGGACATGTGGATTTGAAGTTCAACATTCTGAAAGGACTGACCTTTACTACCACCAACGGTATTGACTATTCTGACCATAAGGGCTACTCATTCTCTTCTACACGTGTGCAGACCCAAAACGGCATGGGAAATACGAATACTTACAACATGGTGTTGCAGACTACCAATAACCTGACTTATATGGGTAGCTGGAACAAGCATTCGCTGACTGCTACTGCCGTATGGGAAGCAACTTCTTCGGAAACGCGCTACATGGAAATCACCGGTAAGAACCTTTCTGCCGAGCAGGTAGGCTACTGGGATGTGAAGAACGCCAAGACACGCGATGCCAGCAACAGCTATAGCAACTGGAACCTGCTTTCAGGCGTTGCCCGTGTAATGTATAACTACGCTGACAAGTACATGTTGACCGGTACGTTCCGTGCCGATGGCAGTTCGCGCTTTACTAATCAGAAGTGGGGCTATTTCCCCTCTATCGCTGCTGCCTGGACAGTGACCAAGGAAGAATTTATGAAAGATGTCAAGGCACTGAGCGACCTGAAGATTCGCGCCAGCTACGGTATCATCGGTAATCAGGACATTGACCCGTATTCAACACTGGGACTGATGACAAGCACTTCGTTCAACTTCGGTACCGGAACGACTTATACCGGTTATTGGGCCAACGGATTGGCAACGCCCGACCTGACTTGGGAGAAGGTGAAGCAATTTGATTTTGGTATTGACTTGGGATTCTTCAAGAACCGCTTGACAGTGAGCGTGGACTATTTTGACAAGCGTACTTCTGACGCCCTTCTGAAACGTACGGCTCCCAATTACGTGGGTGGTACTTCTTACTGGGTTAATGCCGGTGAAGTAAGCAACAAGGGTATAGACCTCACGATTACCGGACGTATCATACAGAATGATAACCTGCAATGGACCAGCAGCCTGAACGGTAGCTACCTGAAGAACAAAGTAACCAAACTGACAGCCGAAGAACCCGTAATCTACGGTGCAAGTCCTTCTCCTGGTACGGTAGACCCCGCTACCATCGTCAAGGAAGGTGAAGCCATCGGTACATTCTACGGTTATAAGTGGGCTGGCCTGACAAAGAATGATAAGGGTGAGTTTGTAGATTCTTATTATACCAAGGACGGTCAGATAACCACTAATCCTTCGGGTGAAGACAAAATGGTACTGGGATGTGCCAACCCCGACTTCACACTGGGATGGAACAATACCATTACTTACAAGAACTGGGATTTCAATGTATTCTTCAATGCTGCTTTTGGAGCACAGCGTCTGAATCTGGTAGACTTTGCCATGAATTCAATGGTGGGTGCCTCTATGTTCGTAACGGCAAAAGACCACTTTGACAATGTGGGCAAAACCATGCCTACTCCGGGTGCTACCAACAGTAACTATGGTAACTCCAGCAAGTGGCTTGAAAATGCTGACTACCTGCGTTGTGAAAACATCAGCATCGCTTATACGCTGCCTCGCAAAGTGACGAAGTTTGCCGACATTCGTTTCTCGCTCTCTGCACAGAATCTTTTCACCATCACCGGATACAAAGGTATTGACCCGGCAGGTGCTTCTTTCAGTGCCAACAGCGTAGACGTGGACAACGGTATGGATATGGGTGCTTATCCTAATCCTCGCACTATCACCCTGGGAGTACGTATGAATTTCTAAATGATAACCATCTAAAATACTTGAATCAGATATGAAAACTAAGATATATTTGGGTTGCCTCATGGCAGCTACCTTGCTCAGCACTTCGTGCAGCGACTTCTTGACGGAAGATCCCAAGGGACAACTGACTCCTTCCAATTTCTTCGTGTCGCAGGACGCTTTGGATGCCAGTGTCTACTCGCTCTACAATAAGGTAAACGGTACACAGACCTTTACCAACATGATGTATCCGCAGTGGCAAGGCGACGATATGACCGCCAATCCCGGTTCCAATAAGCAGGCTGTGGCCGAACTTGACGGATTCAGCGCCAATAACAACAACAAAGGTGTACAGGACGCATGGTCGAAGCATTATACAGTAATCAAGGCTGCCAACCTGATTCTGAACAATGCCGGTGAAACACCGGTGAGCGAAACCGAAATCAACATCGCCATGGGACAGGCCCACTTCTGGCGTGCATACGCTTACTACTATATGGTTCGTCTTTTCGGTCCACTTCCATTGGTAAAAACGGCCGATGAACTGAGCAACGACATTAAGCTTTCTTCAGTAGAAGAAGTCTATAATCTGATAGTGGAAGACCTGATTGCAGCCGAAGGTCTGGTACCTACCAGCTATTCTACCGCTCCGCGCAATCATAATGGTGTAGATGCTTATGTAACCCAGCAAGCCGTACAGTCGACTCTTGCAGCCGTATATATGTCGATGGCCGGATATCCGTTGAACAAGGGAGCCGAATATTATGGCAAGGCTGCTGCCAAGGCAAAGGAAGTAATTGACAAGGAAGCACAGTATGGCTTCTATCTGGACAGTGAATGGAGTCATGTCTATTCTATGGGTCACAACTACAACAAGGAAACTGTGCTGGGTATTGACTACTCGCCGGTAGTTGATTGGGCCACTGACTCACAATTGTCGTCCTGCAACCGTTTCGAAAGTCTGGGTGATGCCGGCTGGGGCGACTCCTGGGGCGAAATCGCTTTCTGGAAACGCTATCCGGAAGGACCGCGCAAGAACGCTGTCTATGCTCCTAAAATCACCTTCCAGGATGCCAACTATAACATAACGAAAGCCGTAGACTGGTGGGCACTGGACAGCGAAGGAAAGCCTGTGGTATCAGAATATCATCCTATGTTTACTATCTTCACAACCAACTGCGATGCCAACGGTGCAGAGTTGGCTCAACCCTATGATTACATGCAGCCCAACTATACCGGAATGTGTAACGGACATCGTCATCGTCTTATCCGTTATTCTGAAGTGCTCTTATGGTATGCCGAGAGTGTGGCACGTTCGGGAGAAACAAACCTTACCAAGGCTAAGGAATGTCTGAAGCGAGTACGCCAGCGTGCTGTGACCGACTACGAGAATGTGACTCTGAGCGATGGCAGCGTTGTAAGCATTGACAATATGAACGCTGACCAATTGGCTGAGGCTTGCTATATAGAACATGGTTGGGAAGTGGCCGGCTATTGGGTGGCTATGGTAACTCGCCGTTCTGACGAATTTCGCATGAACGAGTTGAAGAAGAACTTCGACTATCGTGTTGCCAATCCTGAGATTGAAGTCGCTCCGGGCTACAAAGCCAAGGAAAGTGTAGCTGTAGTGAAGACAACATGGGCGGGAGATAACAGCATCTACATTCCTTATCCTGACACGGAGGTAGAGAAGAATCCGAACTTGAATAGAGAACTCGTTAATTAATTCCTGTTTCTTTCATTGACTTATCAATAGGTATATTCATGTGATAGCTACAGGGGGCGAAGCGTGGCAAATGGTTTCGCCCCCTCCTTTCTTAACTGGACATGCTTAATCTATTCTAATATCTTAAAAATTGTTAGTTATGAGACATCTTTTAATCAGTAAAATCATTGGTACACTATGTGTGCTGTTGTGCATTAATCTGGGGCTTGTCGCGCAGAACGCCAAGCCTTTCGTTGTTCCTGAGCTGAAGGAATGGAAAGGCAAGGCGGGAGCTTTTGTGCCGGGTGAACAGTTGCGTATTGTTTATGACAACCAAGCCTTGCGCCAGGTGGCAGAGGCTTTTGCTGCCGACTATCAGACAATGTTCGGGCAGGCACCACAGGTGGTACAGGGTAAAGGAAAGAACGGTGACATCAGCCTGTCACTCAAAAAAGACAAGAAACTGGGTAAGGAAGGATATACGATAGACGTGGCCGACGGCGTCAAAGTATCGGCTGCCGAACCTGTTGGAGCCTATTGGGCTACCAGAACGCTGTTGCAAATTGCTGAACAGACCGAGAACCGTCAATTGCCCAAGGGGGTTATTCGCGACTATCCTGACTACGGCATGCGCGGTTTTATGATAGACTGTGGACGTAAGTTCATACCTATGTCTTATCTGCGTGGACTGACCAAGGTACTGGCCTACTATAAGATGAATGTGCTGCATGTTCACCTGAACGATAACGGATTCAAACAGTTCTTCGGACACGACTGGGACAAGACTTATGCTGCTTTCCGTCTGGAGAGCGAGACATTCCCCGGACTGGCCGCCCGCGACGGTTACTATACCAAGCAAGAGTTCATGGACTTTCAGGATGAGGCTGCCGCACAATTTGTAGAGGTGATTCCCGAAATTGATGCTCCTGCCCATACGCTGGCTTTCAGTCACTATAAACCCGAGTTGGGCAGCAAGGAGTATGGCATGGACCATTTGAACCTGTCCAATCCCGAAACCTATACGTTCATGGATGCCCTTTTCAAGGAATATCTGGAAGGTGAGAATCCCGTTTTCCGTGGTTCCAGGGTGCATATCGGTACTGACGAATACTCCAACAAAGACCAGAAGGTGGTAGAGCAGTTCCGTGCGTTTACCGACCACTACATCAAGCTGGTGGAAAGCTATGGCAAGAAAGCTTGTGTATGGGGCGCTTTGACCCACGCACCGGGCAAGACTCCGGTGAAGGCCGAGAATGTAGAGATGTTTACCTGGAACAACAATTATGCACAGCCGCGCGAGATGGCCAAGCTGGGCTACAAGCAAGTGAGTATCCCCGACTGGAGCGTTTATATTGTTCCGTTGGCTCCTTATTATCACGATTATCTGGACATTGCCAACCTGTACAACGAGTGGACACCAGCCCATGTAGGTAAGGAAGTGTTTGAAGAACATGACCCTGCCATTCTGGGTGGCCTGTTTGCCGTGTGGAACGATTTGGTGGGCAATGGCATTTCGGTGAAAGATATTCACCACCGTGTCTATCCCAGCTTGCAAACCATGGCTGTGAAGACCTGGAATGCTAATCCCACGCTGTCGTTTGACGATTTCGATGCCAAGCGTATGGAGTTGAGCGAGGCTCCGGGCGTGAATCTGCTGGCCCGCATAGGCGATAAACCGGGTATGGTATATGAAGCAGTCGAAGTGAAGCCTGGCACGACGTTGCCTCATGCTGAAATCGGTTACAACTATGCCGTAAGCTTCGACTTGGAAGCCCAGCCCGAAGCTCCGGGTACGGAACTGTTCCGTTCGGCCGACGCTGTGTTCTACCTGTCTGACCCCGTGAGCGGTCGCTTCGGTTTTGCCCGCGACGGTTATCTGAATACCTTTGGCTTCTGTCCCTATCCGGGCGAAAAAGTGAATGTACGCATCGAGGGCGACCATCTGGGCACATCGCTCTACATCAATGGTAAGCTGTATGAAAAGCTCGACATTCAGCTCCGTTTCTATAACAGCGGCAAGGACTCCATGAAGTATATCCGCACGCTGGTGTTCCCGCTCCAGAAAGCCGGTAGCTTCAAGAGTCGCATTACGAACCTGAAGGTTTACAACCACATGTTGAAACAGTAGCCTCTTTTTCCAAAACTATTCATAAGTTGTCAGCCGTGTGTCTGTCTTGTAAGGACAGTCGCGCGGCTGATTTTTTTTTTGTCTCTTTCCGGTTGGTGGGTCGGTGTGTCTGCTACAGGTTGGAGCAGCAGAGGTACTGTCTGAAAACAGTTAACTCCTTGCTCGTAAAGCTTAAACTCTCAATAATCGGGGAGTTGACGGCAATCGAGTAAGGAGTTAACTATTATCAAAAGCTTTTTTGCAGTTGTGCAAAAGGCCTTGTTTTAGTGTTTCTTCAGTGCTTTAGCCCAAATTTTATAGCCTTGTTCATTGAGGTGTAGGCCATCGGTTGTCAGCTCGCGGCGCAGCATATTCGTTCCTTGTTCGGTGAAGAGAGGGAAGAGGTCAATGAAATCAATCTGTTTTTCTGCGGCCAGTTCCTTCAGCAAGGTGTTAATCTGGGGAACGAGGTCGGTCTTGCCGGTCAGCAGCTTATAGCGGCCGAAGCTCTCGTTGATGGGGAGCAGGCTTTGCAGGTGCAGCTTGGTTTGGGGCGACTCGCGTTGAATACGGTCTACCGTAAGGCGGATGAGACCGGCAATGCTGTCGGCTGTCAGGTTGTGCGACACGTCGTTGATACCTATCATCAGGTACATTTCGCGCGGCTGTCCGGGCAGAATCTGGTGCAGGCGGTTATATACACCCATCACTTCGTCGCCAATGATGCCGCGGTTCACCACGTTTTTCTTGCCCAGGCGTTTTCCCCAGTCGCCGCCGTTCTCGGTCAGGCTGTTGCCCAGCATCACGATGTTGTCGGACGTAATAGTCGGCTCGTCCATGAATTGCAGGAAACGTTTGTAGTAATGGTCGTGGTAGGGAGCCATACCTTCGGCGTCGATGATGGAAGCTGCTACTGCATTGGCTACCAGCGAACGCAGGCGCACTACGCTGTGTCCGTCCTCAGGGTGAACAGCGTTGATAAGCAGAATGACGCTGGTGTCCGTATCGGGGTCAATGACGATGCTGGTACCCGTGTAGCCTGTGTGGCAATACGTGTGTGGGCTGAGTAGGTCACCGTTGTTCGAAGCGTAGGCCGTGAAGCAGTCCCAGCCCAGCGTACGTCCCAAGGTAGAAACGGCACGGGGCACGGTACGCATGGCCTTTACACCCAGCGGGCTGAGGATGCGGCGTCCGTTCCATTCACCACCGTTTTGCAGGGCTGCACAGAGCACGGCAATGTCTTGTGCACAGGAGAATACGCCGGCGTTTCCGCTGATGCCTCCGTTCATGACACGTGCCAGCGGGTCGTGTACCTGGCCGCAGAGCACTTGTCCGTTGGGTTGCTTTTCAGTAGGTGCAATGAGGCTGTTGTTACCGGCCTGTGCCCATTGGGGCAGGTCGCCGGTATTCACCCAATTGCCCTTCTTGTCCTGCTGGCAGGGCAGGTAGTCGGTGTGTTCCATGCCCAGTACGTCGAAGATGTGTTCCTTGGCAAACTGGCGCAATGACTGGCCGCTGACGGTCTCGATGATGTGTTGCAGGGTGATGAAGTTCAGGCAACTGTACTGGAAGTCAGTCTGCGGGCGGAAGTCGCGCTTGCAGGTGGCAATGTATTCCATCAGGCCTTCAGGATTGGGCTGTCCATACTGTTCAGTCAGTTTGGCAACCGGTGCGTATGGTGGCAGGCCCGAGGTGTGGGTCATCAGGTCTTGGATGCGGATGGTCTGCTTTTCCTTGCCGTCGGCACTTTCCCAGTCCTTGAAGCCGGGAATGTAGCGGCTCACGGGGTCGAGCATGCGCAGCTTGCCTTGTTCGGCCAGTATCATGACCGAAACAGCCGTAGACATGGACTTGCTGCATGAAGCCATGTCGAACACGGTGTTGGTGGTCATCGGTTCGTTCTTGGGGTATACACGGCGGTTGCCGTAGGCCTTGAGGTAGGCCATCTTGCCGTGGCGCACTACGGCGAGCACGGCACCGGGTATCTCTTTCTGTGCAATGGCTTCAAGAATGGCCTGGTCGGCATTCTGAAGTCGGCGGGAGTCCATCCCCACCTGCTCGGGCGCAACGCGTGGCAAGGGTTGTGCCATGCTTATCTGTGCGCCCAGCAATACGGACAATATCAAACAGAGTGTTCTCATGTAGCGATGATTGTTAGGTGGATTTATTTTCCTTCGCGGTAGGCGTCTACAGCTTTCTTTACCGAGCCGTGCATCAGCAGCAGGGCTTTGGCCTTGCCGTAGTCCAAACCAAGCTCTTCGACCAGCATGCGGGTGCCGCGGTCTACCAGCTTCTTGTTGCTCAGCTGCATGTTTACCATCTTGTTGCCTTTGACGCGGCCCAGCTGAATCATGACAGAGGTGGTTATCATGTTCAGAATCATCTTCTGACCCGTGCCCGACTTCATGCGCGAGCTGCCGGTCACGTATTCCGGTCCTACAATCATTTCGATGGGCACGTCAGACTCGGCTGCCATGGGTGAATCGGGGTTACTGGTGATGCCGGCTGTCAGGATGCCGTGTTCGCGCGCTTCGTGCAGGGCACCGATAACGTATGGGGTGGTTCCTGAAGCTGCAATACCTATTACGGTGTCCTTGGTGGTGATGTTACGTTCCACCAGTTCTTCCCAGCCGCGGTGTGTGTCATCTTCAGCATTTTCTACCGGGTTGCGTAGGGCGGTGTCGCCTCCGGCTATCAGTCCTATGACCAATGTGTTGGGCATACCGAATGTAGGCGGAATCTCCGATGCGTCGAGTACGCCCAGACGTCCGCTGGTACCGGCACCCATGTAGAAGATGCGTCCGCCTTGTTTCATGCGGGGTACTATCTGGGTAACGAGTTTCTCTATCTGAGGAATGGCCTTCTGTACGGCCAGTGCCACTTTCTGGTCTTCTGTATTGATGTCTTCCAAAATCTCGCGGACAGACTTTTTCTCTAAATCGTTGTAGAGCGAGGGTTGCTCTGAAATCTTGATGAATGCCATATTGTTAACGGTTAATGGTTAGTACATAAGGGTTAGCTGTGGTAGGCGATGAGGCCTTCCATGGGGCTCTTGAGGATGGTGCCCAGGCAGATGCCGGTTTCGTAGGCGGCCTGTGACAGCACCTCCTGATAATAGAAGGCTACGGAACCGATGAAGTGTACCGGGGTGTTATTGTAGTCGTATTGCATGACGTTTCGTTTGAGGAACGCCTTGAAGCTGCCCAGTACTAGGTTGCGTATGCCGAGGTTGTCAATGTGTTGTGCCAGGAATGGCGACAGACTGGCCAGGAACCGGTTGGGGAAAGGCTTGCGGTAGACGCGGTCGATGATGTCGGCCGGTGTCAGGTTATACTGGCTGAGGAATTCCTCTTTAAGTTCGGCACCAAGCTGGTTCTTCAGCAGGTCGCCTACCAGCAGTTTTCCCAGGCAGGCGCCGCTGCCTTCGTCGCCCAAAATGAATCCCAGGGGTGAGACATTCTGCACAATCTTTTCACCGTCGTAGTAGCAAGAGTTGGAACCCGTGCCCATGATGCAGGCAATGCCTGCCTGATGTCCGCACAGTCCGCGGGCAGCAGCCAGCATGTCGGTGCTTACTTCCACTTCACCCTTCACTTCCAAGTGGCGCAGGATGGCGCGGCGTACGGTTTCAATCTTGTCGGGGAAAGCACACCCCGCACCGTAGAAATAAACGGCGTCCAGCACACTGGTTTTCAGTTGGGGCAGCAGGGCGGTGGCTATCTCATTGCTGATTTCCTCTTCTGTCTGGAAGAAGGGGTTGGTACCTTTGGTAAAAATCTGTTGGAGAAGTTCTCCATGCTCCACCAAACACCAGTCGGTCTTGGTCGAGCCGCTGTCTGCTATCAGTATCATATTGATGAGTTTATGAGTTTATAAATTCGTTAGATGGTAAATTGATGAACTGGATACATTACTCTTATATCTTAATGTATATTTTCCGCTTGTACAGTTGGTAGCCGATGCACCAGTTGATGGCTACAAACAGCAGTGCATAGGCCAGTGAACCGGCGGTGTCGCCCAGCAAGGGTTGCAGGGTCTTGGCATAGAGCAGGCCGGTGATGGATACGCTGCCGTCGTCCCAAGGCAGACGAATGGCGCCGAACAGAATGGCCAGTACGCCACCCAGTACATACATGAACAGGGGGTTGATGCCAAACGATTCAAAGAAACGGCTCCAGCGTTTATAGCCTTTCACGTCGATAATCCAGATGAGCAAAGCCAGCAGGCTGGAGGCCAGTCCGCAGGTGGTCAGTACGAAGGTGGGCGACCATATCTTTTTGTTCAGAGGACAGCCGTAGCTCAGCAACAGACCGCTGAATGTAAGGATGGTGCCTACAAGGAATAGTTTGACAAGGTGCGACTGGAGTATCTCTTCGCGGCTGCGGCCGGCACTGTCTTTGTCGCCCAGCATCAGACGTCCTACGTAGAAGCCTATCAGTACGTGGGCTATGGCAGGAATAGTGCTGAGCAATCCTTCGGGGTCTATGCCGTTGTCCTTGTACATGTGAGCCGGTGTCAGGATAGTGCGGTCTACGATGGACAGGATGTTGGTCTCGTTATAGGCAAAGCCGTTGCCACACATCAGCAGGATGAAGTAACCTACCAGCAATGTGACAATAAGATAGGGAATACGGCTGTGTTTCATGGTGATGGCCACGATGGAAGCGGCACAATAGCACAGAGCCAGACGCTGCATGACGCCCAGGATGCGCATGCGGTCGAACGTCCAGACCGAAGCCCATAGGTTCTCTCCGAAGCTCAGGTCGTCGGGAGCCGATGCCCAGTAGTAACAGAAGCGTGAGAACCAGCCGATGGCCATACCTATGAGGAAGATGACAACGGTACGCCGTAGAATCTTCTTGAGAGTGGCGTGGCTGTAGGCAAAGTTGTACTTCTTCAGCGATATATAGGTGGATATACCCATGATAAACATGAAGAAAGGAAACACCAGGTCAGTTGGCGTCAGACCGTTCCATTCGGCATGGCGCAGGGGGGCATATATGTGTCCCCACGAGCCGGGATTGTTTACCAATATCATACCGGCAATGGTGATGCCTCGCAGTATGTCGAGGGCAAGGATGCGTTTGTTGTTGGTTTGTAGTTTGTTCATGATGTAGTGACTTAATTCTGTTTTTTAGGAGTGGTACATTCATCTACCAGATAGGCAATGGAAACGTAGGGAATACCGCTGTTGGTGGTCAGTCCGATTTCACACGTACGGCTGTTGCTGTAGCCTATCTGTATGTTTCGTTCTTCTATCTGTGGACGCAGTTTGCGCAAGGCGTATGCATTCAGTTCGGGGTGTGTAAAGCCTCGGTCGCCGGCAAAACCACAGCAACCCACTTCTTCGGGTACGAAGACTTGTGTAGAGCACAACCGTGCCAAAGCAATGAGCGTATTGGCCAAGCCCATCTTGCGCATGGAGCACGTGATGTGCAGAGCCACCGGTCGGTCGATAGGTGTAAACGTCAGGCGGTCGCGCAGGAAGGTATAGATGAATTCTGCCGGTTCGTAAAGTTTCATGCGATGTATGGTTTCACGCATGCGGTGCAGGCATGGACTCTGGTCGCACAATATAGGGTAACGGCCTTGTTGGCTGGCTTCCCACAGGGCATCTTCCAATTCGCGTGTCTTGCGGTCGGCAATGTCCATCATGCCTTTGCTTTCCCAAATGGTGCCGCAGCACAGTTTCTCCATATTCTTGGGGAAGATGACTTCGTAGCCGGCTTTGTGGAGCAGAGCTATCATTTTGTTGACCAGCGCCTGCTCTACGGGTGACTTGCGGGCCAATCCCATTGTCTGGTTGATGCAGCTGGGGAAATACACTACTTTGGCTGTGTTCTCCTCATGCTTCATTCTTTGTTCTTCATCCTTTATTTTATAAGCCTTCGGCATAGCTGGTGTCCACTGAGGTATGCCCAGCAGGTTGTGCATGCCCCGCGTCAGACGGCTCATGGCAGCAGTGCCCAGTATGGCATGTGCAGTATCGGCCAAGGTCAGTACAGGGCGAAGGCTACCCTTGATGCCGGCAAAGTGGCGGGCGGCATAGTCTCCAGCTTTATAGCCGCTGCTGCCGGGGGGCAACAGGCGTTGGCGGATGAGGTGGGTCAGGTCACCCGTATTGATACCCATGGGGCATGACAGGGAGCAGAGACCATCACCTGCACAAGTCTGGTTACCCAGGTATCTGTATTGCTTCTCCAGCAGTGCCAGACGTTCTGGGTTATCGCCTTCCTGGCGCAGACGGGCCAGTTCGCGCTGAATGACAATGCGCTGGCGTGACGAGAGTGTGAATCCGCATGAGAGACAGTTCACTTCGCAGAAGCCGCACTCGATGCAGCGGTTTATCTTATTTAATGTAGAATGAAGAATGAAGAATGAAGAATCTCCTGATGTACGCTTGTCTTCATTTCCCTTATCCTTCATTCCCAATTCTTCATTCTTCATTCTTACCTCTTCATTTAGCAGCGGCAGCGGCTTGAAGTTCTTCAGATGGCACTTTGGATCGTCGTTGAAGATGACACCGGGGTTGAGCAGTCCTTTCGGGTCAAACAGTTGCTTGACTGCCTTCATCGCTTCGTATGCTTCGTCGCCCCATTCATAGCGTACGTATGGAGCCATATTTCGCCCTGTACCATGTTCGGCCTTCAGCGAGCCGTCGTATTTGTCTACCACGAGGGTCTTGACATCCTCCATCAGCGCTTCGTAACGGTCTACTTCGGCCTGGGTGGCAAAGCTTTGATTGAGTATGAAGTGGTAGTTGCCTTCCAACGCATGTCCGTAGATGCAGGCGTCGTCATAGCCATGTCGGGCAATGAGTTGTTGCAGGGCAGCTGTGGCTTCGGGGAGGTCTTCGATGTGGAAAGCTACGTCCTCAATGAGGCAGGTCGTACCGGGACGACGCGTGCCCCCCACGCTGGGGAAGATGCCTGAGCGTATGGCCCAGAACTTGCCGTACTCTTCGGGCTTGTCTGTGAAGTGCACGGGAATATAGGTTTGGAAGGCAGAGAGAGCCTGTTCTATGGCGGCTATGTCCTGATACAACTCTTCCGGGGTGCGTGCCTTAGTTTCGGTCAGGATGGCAGTAAGTCCCGACGGGTCGGCTACCTCTCCTTTGTATTTTACATATACAGGGTCGTCGACAGAGGACAGGCTCTTGTAGTCGAGCAGCTCAGCACCTTTCACTATCCATTCGTCATGGGCATTGCTCAGTTTCTTCATGGCAACTACGGCCCGGCATGCCTCGCGAATGTCGGTGAAGTAGACCATGGCACTTGCCTTGCACGGATAGTCGTACTCGGTGCGCATGGTGACTTGCGACAGGAAGGCCAAGGTGCCTTCACTTCCTACCATGAGGTGGGCAATGATGTCGAACGGGTCGTCGAAGCGGATGAAGGGCAGCAGGTTGAGTCCTGTTACGTTCTTGATGGCATATTTATAGCGGATGCGTTCCAGCAGTTTGGGGTTGGCATGGATGCGGTCGCGCAGATGGCAGATGCCGCGGATGAAGTCGCGGTGTGTCACCTCGAAGGCCGCCCTGCTTACGGGGTCGCCTGTATCGAGTACGGTGCCGTCGGCCATTACCAGGCGGGCAGAGAGCATCATTTTGTCACTGTTGGCATGTGTGCCACAGTTCATGCCTGAGGCATTGTTCATAACGATGCCTCCCACCATGGCACTCTTTACCGAGGCAGGGTCGGGTGCGAATTTGCGTCCGTAGGGTGCTAGCAGTTCGTTGACACGCTGGCCAATGATTCCCGGTTGCAGAGTAATTTGTTCTCCGTCAGGGGTAATGGAGTATTTCTCCCAATGCTTGCCGGCCACGATGAGGATGGAGTCGCTGATGGATTGGCCCGACAGACTGGTGCCGGCAGCACGGAAAGTGACTGGAAGGCCCAGGCGGTCGGCCAGGCGCAGTAGCTGCGACACTTCCTCTTCATTGTCCGAGCGGATGACTATCTGGGGTATGAGGCGGTAGAAGCCCGCGTCGGTGCCCCATGCCAGGCGACGCAGCTCGTCAGTGTATATCCTGTCCTGCGGAATGAAGCTGGAAGCTTCGTGCAGGAATTGTGTGTAAATATCTTTCATATCTTCGTATCTATAGTATCCATAGTTGCGTGTCTGTGGCCTCGCAGGTCGGTCAACCTGCCCCAGAGAGGCCTCTGAGGCCTCCTGGCAGGAGTACCGGCCGGCTTGCCGGAGAGACATGTGTCTCTCTGTCCAACACTAACGTGTCTCTTTGCCCAACACTAACGCGTCTCTTTCCCCGACACTAACGTGTCTCTCCGAGCGACACCTGCGTGCTACTTAGCTTTGTAAATACCTGTTACCGTTTTCTGCTTCCTCATCAGCGGTAGAGGTAGTACTTCTTGGAGAGGCGTCGGAAGTCCTCCACGTCCTTTTCCCAGTAGGGGCGTATGTCTTCCCATCTGTTCGTCTTCGTGAAGCGTTCGCGTATCTGGTGTGTACCGCATACTTTGTCGAACATCGAGAAGCGTCCTTTATCGGCATGGTCGAAGACGGCACGGTCGGGCCACAAGCGGGCTACTTCCTGCATCACGAGGAATTGCAGCGGACTGAGCGGTGCCTTCTCATAGTCGATGATGTGTACCTGTACGCCTTGCAACTGTTCGCCCTTGCCCACGCTGTAGAACGGCTTCAGATGTATGGGGCGGAATATGACACCGGGTACCTGAAGTGCGTTCAGTGCATCAGCCAGTTTGTCGGCTTCGGCCCAGGGGGCTGCAAACATCTGGAAGGGGATGGTGTAGCCTACACCGATGGACATGTAGCCCAGCTCGCCCAGGATGCCGCTCACGGGGTAGAAGAATGCCGAGTGGGGGTGCGGTATGTGGGGCGACGAAGGAATCCATTGCAGACCGGTGGCGGTGTAGTCCATGCGCCGTTTCCAGCCTTTCATCTTGATGACGGTCAGTTTGCATTGCACACCGCCGGTCAGCATGCGCTCGCCATTGAGCATCAGAGCCAGTTCACCGCAAGTGAGGCCGTAAAGGTACGGAATTTTAAACTGACTGACAAAAGAAATGCAATCGTCTTCAACCAGGTTGCCTTCTACCTTAAGTCCGCCCAGCGGATTGGGACGGTCGAGTACGATGAGTTCTTTTCCGTTTTCGGCTGCGGCTTCCATGGCCAGCCCCAGGGTGCTGATGTAGGTGAACGAACGGCAACCAATGTCTTGGATGTCATATACCAGTACGTCCACGTCCTTCAGCATCTCGGGTGTAGCCTTTCGCGTTTTTCCATAGAGTGAGTATACGGGCAGACCGGTGGCAGGGTCGCGCTGGTCGGACACGTGGTCTCCGGCGTGCACATCGCCGCGTACGCCGTGCTCAGGTCCGTAGAGGGCTACCAGGTTGACATTGGGTGCTTCGTGCAGGATGTCAATGGTGGAGCGCAGTTGGTTGTCTACGCCCGTGGGATTGGTGATGAGTCCCACACGTTTGCCTTCCAGACAGCGGAAGTTTTGCGACTTGAGCACTTCTATGCCGGTCTTGATATGTATTTTCTGAGCTTGTGCACCCAGAGAAACAAATAGTAGCAGGAGGAAGAAAAGCCTCAGCCCCAGCCCCTCGCCCAGGGAGAGAGGGGAGTGGGTTGCCTGATTAGTTCTTGTATCTTTCATTGTTGTCATATCATTATATATGTTGTTATACCTATTAACTTAATTATTCAAATTCCCTTCTTCTCCCCTCTCCTTGGGAAAGGGGGCAGGGATGAGGTTTTACTTCTTTCCGTATTCCGGGTCAATCTTTCTGTCGGCAAATATGGTGACAATGACTGTGGCTACGCAGCATATCATCACCAGCCAGAAGAAGTTTGTATAGCCGATAGCCTCCTGAATGTATCCGGCAAACATGCCCGGAATCATCATGCTCAGTGCCATGAAGGCTGTGCAGATGGCATAGTGCGAGGTTTTGAATTCGCCTTCCGAGAAGTACATCATGTAGAGCATGTAGGCTGTGAATCCGAATCCGTAACCAAACTGTTCAATGGCAATAGCCGTGGAGATGACGAACAGGCCTTCGGGTTGGGCAATGGCCAGGTAGACAAATGTCAGACAGGGCAGTGTCATACAACCTGCCATCCACCAGATGGATTTCTTCAGTCCCAGGCGTGAGGCAAACAATCCGCCGAGTATGCCTCCCAGGGTAAGGAAGATAACTCCGATGGTACCATACACAATGCCAACTTCGGCAGTTGAGAGTTCTAGACCTCCCGATGCCTTGGGAGCAACGAGGAAGGGCATACACATCTTGATGAGGAATGCTTCCGGCAGGCGATAGAGCAGCATGAATCCGATGGCCAGCCATACACCTGGCTTGGTGAAGTAGGTGGCAAAGGTTCGGCCGAATTCCTTAAAGATGGCTTTGGCGCTGGCGGTGCCGGCTGCCAATGTAGATTTGTCAGAGGCTGGTTTGGGTACTATGAAGAGATGATAGAACGTTACCAAGCTGAACAGTACGGCGGTGACCATCATGGTGATGGTCCATGACAACGGAATGTCTTTGGTCTTCAGCTCAATGGCTCCGGCAATGGCAACCAGTACACCTTGTCCGAAGATGGAGGCCAGACGGTAGAATGTGCTTCGGATGCCGACGAAGGCAGCCTGGTCACTCTGCTTCAGGGCCAGCATGTAGAAACCGTCGGCGGCAATGTCGTGTGTAGCCGAGGCAAATGCGGTGATGATGAACAATATCAGCGTGAAGGTGAACATGCTGATAGGAGTTGTTCCAGCCGCCATGGTAGCCTCGTCGGGGTGTGGAATGGACAGCGTCAGCAGGATGAATGCGGCTGACATCAGTACCTGCATGGCAAGCGTCCACCATCTTTTGGTCTTGATAATGTCTACAAACGGGCTCCAGAAAGGTTTGATGGTCCACGGCAGATAGAGCAGACTTGTGAACAATGCCATCTCTCCATTGGGCACGCCCATCTTGGTAAACATCATCACGGATATGTTGTTTACGATGAAGTATGGAATGCCTTGGGCAAAGTAAAGGGTGGGAACCCATAACCAAGGGGAACGTCTCACCCCCTCGCCCATAGAGAGGAAGGATGTGTGTGTCTTCATTTTATTCATGTTCGTTCTATTCCTTTATTTATGGTGAATGTATTATTGGGGTAGTATTATCTTTTTATGTATTTGTGCCTTCCCGTCCTGTTCGATAGGAAAGGACGGGAAGGCAGAGGAATGTTAGTATATTGCCTTTATCTCCGCACCGATATAATAGTGCAGCAATATTTCATCGTACTTGTAGCCCTGTTCGCCCATGACGGCAGCGCCTATCTGGCAAAGGCCTACACCGTGGCCCCAGCCTGCACCGATAAGGGTGAAGCGGCCCGGTATGCCTTCGGGAGAGAGGTCGCTCTTGTCTACTACGAATGCCGAGCTGTAGAGGTGTGAGGGCGACAGTGTACGGCGGATTTCCAATTCCTTGCCGATAGTCAGCGTCTTCTTGGTACCAACTATCTTCAGTTTCCACAGACGGCCGCTGGTGCCACGTGCCACGGGGATGAGGTCAATAATCTGTCCGTAGTCTATACCCGAGCGTTTCAGAATGAGGGCCGACAGTTCTTCCTGCGTATATTCCACACGCCAACGGTAGAAGTCAGTAGTCTCTTGGTCGTAGTTGTTGAGCACTTGCGAGAGGATGTGTTTGTCTGTAGTGTTGCAGAATGCCTCGGGTGAGGTGCGTATCCAGCGGTCAGCTTCGGCTTCGATGGTCAAGTCGGGCAGGTCGGCAGCTGGTTCAGAGCCGTTCTCTTTGCGAATGCGCCAGTCGCGCTGTTTCAGCAGGTAAGGGTAGGGAGTCTCTTCCCAGCAGTACTGGAACTCTTCGAAAGCACCGCCGCAGCATTTGGAGAAGCGGGCGTCGCATATCTTGCCTTCAGACATCAGTACCTGTCCGCGTGTGGCCTGGATGGCCTGGCGCACGATGTCGGTCGAGGCGCGTGTGATGCCCTGATAGCGCTGGCAGTGGTCATCGGCGCAGACGTCGAAGCGAGTATGGTCTTCGCGGTCGAACCAGCGGATAAGCTCGTCTTCAGTCTGTGTGCAGGCCGTATAGTCTGTGTGGCTGGCTTCTATTTCCTTGTTCTTGTTTATCTGTGCCAGCAGCCAGCTGCGCGAAATTACGGCATGAGCTTTCAGCAGTTCCAGCGAAGCGGTAGCACTCATTTCGCTGGAGATAACGCTGGTCAGGTAGTCTTCTACGCGGATGACGTTGATGCCGGTCAGTTTTTCGTTTTCCACAATGATTTTCAAGGCACCCTGGAAACGTTGGTCTTCCTTGCGTTCCCAGTGGAAATTGATGCCGATGGTGACGCCGTGCAGTTCGAACGAAGCGGTTTGCTCGTCTTCCGGTTCAAACAGCAGTTCATCGTATAGGCGACCTTGCCACAGTATGCGGCCATGGTCGTAAGTGGCGGTTTGGCGGCCGCTTATTTCGTTGCCGTCCATGCGATAGGGAGCATGGAGTGTAAATTCAATTTGCGGCTCAAACATGATGCCGACGTTTACTTGGGGTTCTTTCATGGCAATAGAGGAGGGAGTTTGATTTAACATAAATGATTTTTAATGTCTTGGCGCAACTTGGCAAAGTCGGATGCCGACAGGCAGACCTCAGAGAGAATCTGTTCCATGATGGCAGGCGATATTTTGTGGAAGTCGGCCTCGACCGGTGTGATGAATACGCCGCCCAGGTCTACCGATGCCGGGCTGCTGAGCAGGCGTGCATCGCCTTCGGCCGTGTAGCAGGCAGGGCGGTGCTTGGCACGCGGGAAGACAAAGAGAGTCCAGGCACCTTCGTCGTACATGGCCAGCAGATTCAGCATGGGTTCGCCTTCGGGCTGCTCGGGCAGCAGACGGCAGATGAGGCTGAACAGGTGATTGGCCGAAGCCATGTCTGAGGACTGGATGACGAGCGTAGTACGTGGCTGGTCGTTCAGATAGTAGAGGGTAGCCTTGCCATAGTCTGCTATCCGGCCGGCTATCTGGTTCTTCCAGTCAGCCTCGATGGGCATAAAGCCGCGGTTGCCAGCCTGGAAGTGGGCATGGTCGGGGGCAGATGCTCCGCAGCGTGGCCCGTTGTAGAAGATGGTGAAGTCTGTCAGCTGCCGTGCCAGTTCCATCATGTCTTCCAGCCGTCCTTCAATCCGCTGTGGCGTATGGTTCAGGTCGGGGATGGTAAGGTGGCGCGGGAAGATGGGAAAAGGATTCACCAATATCTGGTAGTGTCCGCCGAAGGGTATTCCTTTCTGCTGGGCAGGAAGGTTGGCCGGGCAGAGGAAACACTTGCGTTCCTGGATGGACTTGGCATCTACTTTGGCACCCGAGGAGACAATGCGGGCGGGGTTGAACTGTACTTTGTAGCGTACGCCGCATACATTCAGTTCTCTGACCTGTACGCCAGCCAGTGCCGCATAGTTGTTTCGTGCCGTTTCCCAGTCAGCAAGTTGTTCGGTTAGAAATTTCTGTATTGTTTCGTTCATAATCTTGTAGAGAAAATGTCTTACATACTGTCTTTATCCTGATTAGGTAGCTACTTTGAAGCTGCCTTAGTAGCTACCGAGGGACCGCCTTGGTAGCTATCTCGGGGATGCCTTGGTAGCTACTGAGGCGGTGCTTTGATAGAAGCTCTGATTATCAGTTAGTTGTGAATAAGGACTTCGTGGTTAAATTCTTTTACAACTTTGAAGCCTTGTTCTGTGCGATGCGCGCTTGGAGTTCCCAGGTGCGGATGCGGTCCTTGTAGAGGTTGTGTCCGTTCATCTTCACTATGTCGAGCGATGCATCCGAGTTGTCGTCCCAGCGGCGGCAGAGGTATACCACGTCGTAGACGCGTCCTATCTGGAAGCGGCGTGAGAAGTTCAAACCCAGTGCATAGTCTTCGCCATAGCTGGTGTTGGGCACTTTCACTTCGCGCAATACAGGTGTGTAGAAGGCGCGGGGCGCTCCCAGACCATTGATGCGCAGAGCGTTGTTGCGACCGTTTTCGGGTGTCCATTCGCGGTGGTCAATGATGCCCGGGGCAATCATGTTCATGTTGAAGTCTGTCATCATGTATGTGCCTACTACCATGGCGCAGTTCTGCTCGTAGAAGGCACGTACCATGGTGGCCAGTGTGTGTTCATCCTTGTAGACGTCGTCGCTGTCCAGCTGCACGGCAAACTTACCGCACTTGGGGTGGTGTACGCCCAGGTTCCAGCAGCCGCCTATGCCCAGGTCGTTGCGTTCGGGTATGATATGAATCAGGCGCGGGTCATCGCGGAACTCATCAATGGCTTCGCTGGTACCGTCGGTTGAGTGATTGTCAATGATGATAAGGTTGAACTTGAAGTCGGCCTGCTGTGACAGTACCGAGCGAATGGCGTCACGGATGGTACGGATGCGGTTGCGCACGGGGATGATGACCGATGCCTCGTATTCAAAGTCGCCTTTGTCGAACTCAATGTGCTCAAATTTCGGCTCCAGATAGCCACCTATTTCCTTCAGATGCTCGGTGCAGGCTGCTTCCATTTCTATCTGACGGTTGCGGTTCTTGGGGTCTACGTAGTCGAATATCTTTTCGCCACTCTTGCGGGTGTCGTTTTCCACTTCGGTGTAGAGGTATTCGTTGATGTGCACCAGTGACTCGCTTTGCGACAGCTTGAGGCGCAGGTCGTAGAGTCCGGCAAACTGGTAGTCGGCTTTCATGCGCGATGCGGCTTCCTTCAGCGCGTCAGCACGGAACAGCAGCACCGAACCGAAGTCGAAGTCGTCGCGCAGCGAACCTTGCTGGTAGTCAATGACAGGCGCATTCGACTGTTTTCCGTCCTTCACCTGATAGTGGTCGGCATATACCATACCAGCGCCGCAGTCATCGAGGATGTGAATCATGCGCTCCAGGGCAAACATGCCCAGGTTGAGCGTCGTGTGCTTGGTGTAGAGCAGAACATAGTCAGCTGTAGCCTTTTCAGCTATGGCTTTCATGGTTTTGCTCGACTGGAGAGCGTCGGTTTGCAGCAGTTCGCACTGGGGCAGCGATTCAGTTGTATCGGTAGTGGCCAGCAGCACGATTTTGTTTACTAAACCTGTTTCTTGCAGACCCTTAACGGTCGCTTCTGCCTGGGCTGTTCCGGCGAAGGGAACAAAACAATCGATTGTTTTCATACTTAGATGCTATAGTTTAATTTGTTTTCTCTTATTCTGTTTATTTCTGGTTACTTTGGTAAGGGAGTTTAAAGTTTAATAGCGTGCTTTCAGCAGTCCCACCTCTCCGCTGGTGGCTGTAAACAGTACCTCATTGCGGTTCAGGGGGATGACGGTATTTATCAGTGAATTGCCTACTTTATGTTTCCACACTACGGCACCTGTCTTTCCGTCCAATGCAAAGATAAGTCCTTCCTTGGTGCTGCCAAACATGAGACCGCCTTTTTCCGCCTGCATGGAGGGTGCGTGTTCATAGCCAAAGCCCACGTTGGAGGCCCATACCTGTGTCGGAACATTCTCCAGGGTAGAGTAGCATACGATGCTGTCGTTCATGGTTTTGCTGAAGATACGTGCCTGGTCTTCTGACAAACCCACGGTTTCGCGTACCTTGGATTGGTATGTTCTCCACACGGTTTCGCCTGTCTTTATGTCGATGGCGGTAAGTGCCCGTTGCGGGTCGGCAATGAATACCTTGCCGTGGGCTGCCACTGGCCATACGGCAGCAGGCGAGTAGTGCATGCCGGTCAGGCCGCCGGTCCATTTCCACACTTCGTGTCCGGTATCTTTGTGGAGGGCATACAGGGTGTTGTCCCATGCACCGAAGATGACTAGACTGTCTGCAATCAGAGGCTTGGTCTCTATATAGCCTTTCACTTGGTTGTAGGCCCAAATCACTTTGCCCGTATGTATGTCAATGGCACGGAAAGTATGGTCGCTGGCACCTATGTAGGCTATACCTTGTGCTATGCTGACAGCTCCCAGTACCGGTTCATCGGCATCTACTGTCCACAACAGTCGTCCGTCTGTTGTATTAAGTCCGTAGATGTGTCGGTCGGCAGAGCCAAACACTACGACTCCTTCGACAGCAGCCGGAGTACCTACAATGCGTTTGCCGGCAGCAAAGCTCCATAGCTTTTCTCCTTTCTTCAGACTGTAGGCTGTCAGACGTCCCATGTCGTCGCCCACGAATACCCGTCCGTCGGCCACGGCTGGCGAGCAATAGATACCGGCACCCGTTTGCACTGTCCAGCGAGGTTTCACTTTATAAGACTCATTGACGGAAAAGTCCGGGTATTTTTCTGCCTTGCCTTGATGGTCGTAGTAATTGGCAGTCATGGAGAATGCGGCAAAACGTTGCGGGGCTTCTCCTGCCTGGCAGGTAAAGACGCGGATGGAATCGGGAGTCACTTCATAGATACCATATCCCTGGCGCCCTTCCTTGTCTCGCAGGTTGCTGCGCATCAGTATGCCGGGTATGCCGTCGTAGCTCAGGTTGCGGCAGCTGTGGTAATGGCCGCCAACGAAGAGGCGAACATTGTAGGGGCGTACAGCATCGGTCACGTCGTACCAATTATCCACATCACCCTCTTGCATGGGATAGTGTGTGGCCAGTATCACAGGTTTCCCTGCACCGGCTTTCTCCACTTCGTCTTTCATCCAGCTGATGTCTTGCGGTACTACGTGTCCGTAGGCCATGCGCATCAGTGGCCCTGAGTTGAATCCCAGAAACAAGACTCCTTTGTGTTCAAAGGCAAAGCGTTCATAACCGAATACCTCTCCGAAGGCCGTGCATCCCGAGTCGCTCCATTTGGTTTCGTGGTTGCCCAGGGCTACGTAATATTTGGCTTTCAGCAAATCAAGGCACGACTTCACTTTTTCCAATGTTGCCCGGTCTCCTTCTTCCGTTATGTCGCCTGTCACCAGCACAAAGTCTATGCTGTCCGTGGCATTGATGCGTGCAATGGAGCGGAGCAGGTCTTCCGTAGGATTAGGGTTGTGCATGCTCAGGTGCAGGTCAGTGAGCTGTGCGAAGCGGAATGTGCCGGTCTGAGCCTGCATCACCGTGGTGGTGAGGCAGGCGACCAGTAGGTTGATTATGAACAGATAGCGCTTCATGTATGTATTAATTTTCTTGTTGTTTCTTCTCGTTATTAAAGAAAGTCAGGATGGCTTTCATCAGTTGGTTCCTTTCGGCTGCCGTGCGGATAGTTTCAAAGGGGAAGCCCAGCACGCAGGTCTTGTAGTCGCCTTGATAGGCAACACCGGCACTGAGGTTGTTTTCCTGATAGCGCATGAAGGTATATGCACCCGGAGCAGCCGGTTCTATGGCGTCGGGAGCTTCTACTACATAGCAGTCAGCATTCAGTTCGTTGTGGAACTGGTAGTTCCCGTTTAGCATCTCAAAGGGCGATGCTACGCTCTTTGCTTTTCCTTCGATAGAGGCATGGTCTGCGCGCCATTTGTATTTCAGTACCTCGGTGGCAAACTCCTGGTCGGCTTTTTGTGGTGCAGCCTGACTGTTGCTCCACAAATCAGTACCTACGTATGAACCGGATACGAATATATTGCCACCCTGTTGGCAGTAAGCCTTGATGGCTTGTTGCATGGCCTGGCTGAAGGTCTTGAATTCTACGGGTTTTACGCCACCTCTACCTATCTTTGTCTGGCATTCTTTACCCAAAATCAGGTCGGTGTAGTGGTATTCGTTCATGTTTACCTGTCCGTTTTCTATAGCTTCATCACTGCATGAAACAAAAGAATATCCGGCTTGCAAAATCGCTGCCCCATGAACGGCAGGATAATCAAATGTATTGCCGGCAATCACTTGCGTTTCATAGTTAGCATAGCTGTCGCCAAAGCCTGAAGCGTCATCATCCATCCACGGAATGCTGCGGCGGAATTCTTTCATCGAGCCGATGTAGCTGATGTCTTTGATGTAGGGCACACCGTGGTCCACGTTATCCAGGAAACCAGCCAATTGTGTACCGTCAGGCATGGTAGCAGTGAAGTCGGCAGGTGCACTGATGCGGTCAAAACCGTTTATCACCAGCACGTTCCCTTTTGACTGGAAAGCTCGTCCGGCAGAGAGAATTTCAGAAGGGAAGCTCTCGCCACCTTTATTTACAGCAGTAACCTTATAGCTGCAAACTACTCCGGCTGGTAATGTGGTGCGGTAACTGTTGGTGTTTACCAGTACCCCGTTGTCAAAGTCACCGTCTCCAATTCGGGTGTAAACAATGTATTGCTCGGCGTTGGCTGTAGGTTCCAACGGGTCGGCTACAGGTTGCCAACTTAGTTCTATTTCGTTTTCACCAACATTGCTGATGGCAAAATGATCAACCGGTAGAGGTTGAACTACATAGTCCATATGATATTGAGAACAAATGAACTGCAGCATACCTTTGTATATAGCGCGGCTTACTGTGAAGCGGAATCGTGGGTCAAGTCCGTAGCGCATATCAGCAAAATTCTGGTGTGACAGCATCTCAAGCAACATGGTAGGTACTCGAGGAACACGTGCTTCATAGTATGATTTGTTCCATTTACCTCGTCTGCTCCAGATAGGCTCATGCAAAGCCCGTACATCTCGGGTAATATTGGATTGGATGAGGTCTGTCAAGTCGTGTGACAGGTAACGTGAAGCACCATTGGCAAAAACACCATTGTATGCATCTGTTTGATAAATGCCCAGTGTTCCAATGATAGAATCATTATCAGTAGTACCTGCGTCAGAGTGGAAAGCGAAAGCCAAGTCTATAGGTATATTCAGACCTTTCTCATCAGGATTTACTGCCGAGCCTCCGGCCAGGTAGTTCACCCAGATACCACGACATTTGTAGTCATCTGTATAGTCATTTTTACCATTGCTTTCCGAATAGACACTGTCGGGAATACCGGCCCATTGTAGCCAATAGCGGGCAGCTTCACAGAAGCGTGGGTATCCGCTTGTGATTGCCGGAACTTCAAATACCTTGTTGATGATGTTTTGTTTGGCCTGCCCATCATCGGTATTGGCTGCTTTATCTGAACTTTTAAGGTTCTCTGTTGTGCCTTCGGCAGACACGTTGCGGGCTATATTGCCCATGCCACCACCGATTTTCACTGCATCGGCAGTTATGACCTTTCCAGCCTTTGACGTTTTGTTGCTCAATACTACTTTGTAGCAATTGTGTTTGCCGGCGTCGAAACTGAATGTTCCCAGATATATCCAGGTACCGCCACCCATTTGCTGGTTTACTTTGAATTGTGTGCTGCCGCCTTTGTGATAGACGGTGTAAAGAGCTTCATCCGTACTGTTGGGTAATGTCTGGTATGATACATAGACAGCATATCTGCCTGCTGTCGGTATTTCTGGAATCCATTCAGCGGTGCTTTCTTTGCCTTTCTTGATAGTTTCTGTCATGCGGAAGCTGCCGTCCTTGAACGGATTGGCAAAGCCAGTGTATTGTGCATGCAGGTGTGCAAATCCCTTGCCTTGCCCTCCTGTCCATTGCTTGTCTCCGTTTTGTTCGGTGTACAAGGACTGTCCGAATAAGCAGCCGTCGTTGTCAATAATGACTTCTTCCGTTTGCAAATCGCGCTCACGTGGAATAAGTACATTGGCTCCTGCATTCTCCAGCATGGGTACCAGATAGGGGAGTACGTAACTTTGTGTATACAAGTCTTCCACTGTTTGCAGAAGTCTTCCTCTTTGCCATTCCCAGCGGGTCAGTTTCTGTTCGTAATAGAATCCATGACTTTGCCACAGGGCTATATGACGGTTATGCAGACCATTTGTAGGTGTATAGGGGTTCGACTCTCTTTCTACCAAAGGCCTTTTGCCAGCAGGAGCGAAAGTCTTGATTTTCTTGTCAGGCTTATTCCGTAATGCCAAGGGAATCAGGTCTTCAATTTTCTTATTGTTGGTATGTATTTCCAGCTTGTAAGATGCAAGCTCTGTTGGTAACAATGCTTTTACTCCGGCATAGATTTCAGATACATTGTCCTCTCTGAAGGGAATGTACGAGCAATTCATGTTGGCAAAGATTTGCAACGTCTTTTGGTTGATTGCTACAGAATCCACTTTAATATGGCCTATTGCCACTTCTTTACGGGCTATGCCATCCATGTATTTCCCGATTTCCTGACGAATGTCTGTTGGGATATCTTGCGCGCCTCCTGTTTGGGGGAACAGGAGGACGGCAAGCAAAGCAGACTGAAAATGACGTCTTGCTTTCATAACGGTTAGGGGTATTAAGTTAATCATTTGTTATCTTTTCTAATAAGGAAGCAAAGTCCGAGTGCCGTTATCAGGGCATTGATGATAAGAAGCTCAAAGCTGATTTGGTATCCGCCAAACCATGCTTCGCTATTGCTTTGCAGGATGTAGCATATTATGGGTGAGGCTACTGCTACCAATGGTACCCAACGGTCATGCACAGGTTTCTTACATCCCATGCCGAATATGAACATACCCAGTATGGGGCCGTATGTATAGGCTGCCAGGCTGTATACTGCGTTGATGGCACTGTCATCATTCAGCTCATAGAAAATGACTATTACAATGACCATAAGCAGTGACATGATAAAGTGCACCAGTTTACGAGTGAGTGTTAAATCTTTGTCTCCTTGTTTTTCGTTGGCTTTCAGTATGTCAATGGTGAAAGAGGTTGTCAAGGCTGTCAAAGCCGAGCCGGCAGCTGAATAAGCGGCGGCTATCAGACCAATGATGAAAATAATGCCGATAAACAGAGGGAAATCCTTGCTCCAGGCTACTTCACCAAAGAGGGCGTCACCTGCAATTTTCCCTTCCCCAACCATCCTGGCATCGGCATACATATAGAGCAGCGTTCCCAGTACGAGAAACAGTCCGATTACAAATATCTGTATGAATGAACTCAGAATCATGTTTTTTTGTGATTCACGGAAATTCTTGCAGCTTAGAGTACGTTGCATCAGGTCTTGGTCCAGTCCTGTACAAGCTATAATCATGAATATACCGGCAATAAACTGTTTCCAGAAATAGCGTCCGTCATTAGGGTCATCAAAGAAAAATATTTGGCTGGTAGGGTGCCCGGCAACGGCTGCGGGCAGGTCGCCGAATCCTATTTCCAGACTGTTGGCAATGACTACTATGCAGCAAATTACAGATAAAACCAGGCAGAATGTCTTCAGAGAGTCAGTCCAGATAAGCGATTTCACACCTCCTTGGAATGAGTACAGCCAGATGAGTGCAACCGTTAGGACAACGTTAAGTGAGAAAGGAATCTGTAGTGGGTTAAATACCAGTGTTTGTAATACTACGCAGACTACAAAGAATCGTACGGATGCTCCCAGCATTTTGGACACGAAAAAGAACCATGCGCCCGTACGGTACGAAGCCAGTCCAAAGCGGTTTTCCAAATATCCGTAAATGCTTACCAGGTTCATGCGGTAGAACATTGGTATCAATGCAAAAGCTACGATGACTGAACCGACAAAAAAACCAAGCACCATCTGCATATATGCGTAACCACCGGTCAATACGGCACCCGGCACAGAGATAAATGTAACCCCCGAAATGGTGGCACCTATCATGGCCAGCATCACCATGTACCAGGGTGACTTTCGGTTTCCGGTAAAGAAACCCGCGTTATCGGCTTTACGTCCGGTAATCCATGAAATCAAAAACAGCAATGCAAAATAAGCTGCTATTGTGGCGAGTACGATCCAGGCTGTAGTCATAGATGTTTTTCTTTTTTAGTGGAGATGATGTCAGAATGCAGAACCATCTGTTAGTTAATGTCTGCATTCTGACATGTATTTATATGAATTTAATACTAAGGTTAATAGTTTTTGTTATTCTGCGTAGAGCAGGTACGGCTTGCGTTGTTCCTTGAACTTCTTCACATCATCCTGCCACATGGCTTTAATCTCATCAGCACTTTTACCTTCTTTTATCATTTTGCGCACATAATCCTGACCAATTAACAGTTCAAAGAAAGAACGGAAGAAGTGGTCGCCCATGTTTAAGTTGCGGTATGCGTCTATCACGTAGCTCAAATCCAGTCCACGTTTCCAAATCTCCTCATCACTCATACCGCTAAGGTCTACTCCATGGCACAATTTGTTCAACTGTGGAGGGTTCTTGGCACCAGGTACACTGCGTGGAGTGAAGCTGTAGTCATATCCCGTCATATTGGGGTGTCCATATACTTGGAAGGGTTTGTCCGTACCACGACCTAAACTAACAGGAGTAGCCTCAAAATAGCAGGTAGAAGGGTATAGATAAATAGCCTTCATGTTAGGCAAGTTGGGAGATGGCGGGATGGGAAGTTGATACATTGTTTGGTGTGTATAGTTCTTGCACGGAATCACTGTTAAATCGCATACACGCGATGCCGGTAGCCATCGTTCTCCGTTAACCATCAAAGCCAGTTCGCCTAATGTCATGCCATGAACTACGGGAATAGGCAACCAACCCACACCTGATTTGTATTTCATGTCTAAGATAGGTCCGTCAACATAGTGTCCATTTGGATTAGGACGGTCTAGAATTAAAACCTTACGGTTGTATTCGGCACACGCATCCATCAGGCGGCACATACTTGCGTAATAAGTGTAATATCGTAGACCTACATCTTGTATGTCAACTACCAGTATGTCGAATTTTCTCATGGAGCTGTCACTTGGTTTTCCTGACTTACCATCGTAAAGTGATAAAATGGGTACTCCTGTTTTTTTATCTACTGAGCTTGATACGTGTTCACCTGCATCTGCGTCACCACGAAAACCATGTTCTGGTGAAAATATGGCTACTACATTGAACTTGTTCTCAAGCAGGACATCGAGTAAATGCTTGTTGCCAATCATACCCGTATGATTCGAGAATATGGCAATTCGCTTGTTTTTCAGGATAGGAAAGTATTCCTCTGTTTGCTCATCACCCATTATTACATTTGTTTTTTGGGCTTCTGCCCACAGTGTCCAGTTTAAAACTAAAATTAATAGCAATAGCTTCTTCATAATATAGTTGTTAAGGGAATTATTATAGTTACAAAGATAATTGTATTTTTAATATTAAGAACATTTATTTGAGTATATTTGATATTATAATAAATAATTCACAAATGTGACTGAACTCTCACTATTCTCCGCTAAAATGTGGCGGTTAAAATCTTTAATTTGTTAGATAAACGGGTATGTTTAACATTTGTGCAGCCTAACTTTACCATTTCCTAACCTTGATTTTTATTGGTTTGCTTTCATTCCATAGCTTGTCAAGGGCTGTTATCGCATAGATGTACGAACCTGGTTTTATGTTGTTAGGTATTGTGTAACAGGTATTTCCTACTACTGCAACCAATGATGAGGCATCATCGAATTGTATTTTATCGCCTTTCTTAAAACAATAAACTGCATAAAACTGTGCTTCGTCAAGTGGAGTCTTTGCCGATGGGGCTTTCCATGTCAATATGCCATCTTTATGTTGTAATGCTTTGACGGATGCTGGTGGAATGGAATCTAAGCCAGGATAGGCCGGAATCAATGCCGGGTGTTTCTGATAGCTTGTTCGCAGGCTATCCATCAGTGTCTTGTCTTCTACCAGTTGTGTCCCTGGCCACCAGATGTTTCCGTCAATATTGCCACATTCTTTAGTCAGGGCCATTTTTCGGAGCAGTTGATTTTCCGTTTCACCTTTGGGAAGTTTCACTTTTAGCATTTGAAGTGCGCTCTGTCCTATATACAGATTGGGGATATATTTGTTTGCGCTCCACCAACGTACAACAGCCTCATAATCGGCACGCGGATGTCCAATCCGTTGATAAGCTTGTGGAACGCAATAGTCAATCCAACCCTTCTGGCACCACAGGCGAACATCCGCAAAGAGGTCATCATAGTTTGTCTGCAAGGAGTTTGTGTTGGAGCCAGTTTTATCTTCTGAGACATTACGCCATACTCCAAAAGGGCTGATGCCAAATTTTACCCATGGTTTCACACTTTTGATGGTATCATTCAGATTTTTTACCAGTATATTTACATTGTTGCGCCGCCAATTGAGTTTGTCCCAACGGCCAAAACCATCCTGTTTGTGATATTTCAAAAACGAAGCTTCATCAGGAAATTCTTCTCGTCCAATTCTGTAGGGATAGAAATAATCATCAAAGTGTATGGCGTCTACATCATAGCGGCTTACAAAATCTTTTATTACAGTGTAGATGTGTTCACGGGATTCAGGTAAACCTGGGTCAAAATATATCTGTTTGCCGTACTTCACAAACATTTCTGGTTTTTTGAAATAGAGGTGATTGGGCGAAAGTTTCTCTTCTTCGTGTGATGTTACGCGATATGGATTGAACCATGCGTGCATTTCCATTCCACGCTTATGGCATTCTTCAATTACAAATGCTGCCGGATCCCAGAAAGGTTCAGGGGCTATGCCCTGTTCGCCTGTCTGGAATCGACTCCAAGGTTCAAGTTTTGATACAAATAATGCATCAGCTTGTGGGCGTACCTGAAATAGTACAGCGTTTATATGAATGGATGCTAACGCGTCAAGTACACGAATGATATCTGCTTTTATTTCATCGGTAGTCATGTTTTTCCATGTGGTGTTGGTAACTGTTGGAAACCATGCACCACGGAATTCGCGTTTGGGGTATTTTACGGTATTGTTAGACAGGTTTTCTGCTTGAATATTTCCTACTATCAGTAGTGCAGCTATAAGTATTAATATTCTTTTTGCCATTGTAGACTGTCTTTGAATTATAAGATGAATATTGATGTTAGTATTCTAATTTTATTGGATTTGTACTAAATTCTGGCTCGCGTCATTGAATTTTAAAGGCTGTATTATTTATAGTCTTTTTATTGTTTCCTTTTTTATTTGCAACATTAATGTATCTTTTAAGACGCAATGATTTTCTCAGTTATGAATTTAAATAATGAAGTAAGTTTCTTGGTTATTGATATATTGGGGAGATATTGATGTTTGCTATGTTTGTAAATAGAAGAAATAGCATTACATACTAAAAAGGAGGTGATCTCACTGG
>ULPZ01015475.1_pt1 | contig 41072 bp, 65 predicted proteins | sample 1953991 | NCBI WGS metagenome assembly ULPZ01 (sample SAMEA4835642, study PRJEB28245) | human gut metagenome | biome: gut microbiome; material: fecal sample | place: Denmark | collected 2008
GTCTACGATGATTTGTGATGTTTTATTCCTTGTTGTCTTTATGTGTGATTATCTCGAATGTGGACGAGATGTGGACGAGAAAGCGTGTTAGAAACGTTTACAATAAAATAGGAATGATATATTTATTATACCATTCCTACCTATTATTATGCAATATTTAATTCTTTTATGTGGTCGAGGTCGGATAAGTCCATTCCCTCATACTTCTTTGTAAACTCATCAAGAGTCTCTTTTCTTATTTTAAGACTACCTAATTTAAGTGCAGGGAGTAATCCTTTATTAATAAGGTCGTATACAAGATGGATACTTACTCCCAATGTAGCTGATGCCTCTTTTACTGTATACAGCATTTTATCTTCTTTATTCATAATCACGCCTTTCCGGTTGAACCAATCCCTCCACGAGACACTTTATCTAAATGTTCTACTTCCTCGAACTCAATCTCTGGCTGAATCTTATTAATTCTAAACTGACACACTCTATCATTTTTATTAATTACTGTATCTTCCATAGCAATTACTGGTAACTTCCACTCATCTGAGTCTCCTGAATATGAATTATCAATTACTGCAAAACAATTTGTCTGTAAGATTTTAAAGTTTTTATATGTACTGCTACGTGGTACAATATTCGCCTCATACCCCTCTGGAAGTTTCATTCCAACTCCAAGTGGAATTAGATGGAACTCACCTTTCTTTAGATGTATAGTTTCGGCACTTCTGAGATCAACCCAGTCGCCCTTATTGATTTTCTTAATTTTATCAATGTTCTTATCAAAGTATTTGATTTTTATCTTCTCCATGTTATTTTCTCTCCTATCTTTCTTCTGATGCTTTATTGATGAAATCATTAAGACTTAGAGTTGTCTGCATTTCGCTCTCTCCTGTCCTCTTCATTATGTGTAGCTACACATAATGCCATAATTGATGTTCCAACAAGTCCACCGATTATAAAACTTATTACGCCTACTGCTATCATAATTAATCCTCCTTAATCACAATATAAAACTATTTTGTTCTGAGCAAGAGATTGTTTTGCATCAATTACCCTTTGGTTTGAACTGCCTCGCCACTTGAGCGTTATATCTCTCTGTTCATCTATATATTCTCCGTCTACAAGTACATCACACAGTTTCACGATAGACTGACGCAATACTTTATCTTCCCATTCACTATCTAATGGATAATGTATTCCGTTTATTAAATCTTCAAATTTATATCCTGTATACAACCAGATAGTTTTTTCGGGAAAAGAAATACGGATTTCTTTAATTAGAGACAAGACTTCATCGAGGTTTTGTTCTGCCAAAGGTTCGCCCCCTAGAACAGAAATTCGATTAATATATGGTCTATCAATAAGCTTTATAAATTTATTTTTTGTTTCTTCTGTCCATTCTTTACCACCATTAAAATCCCAAGTATCAGAATTAAAACAGTTAAAACAATGTCTGTCACACCCTTGAACGAAGAGGGAGACTCCAACTCCCTCTCCATTTGAAATATCAAGATTGCGCATACTTGCAAATCTCATATTTAATCCTCCGTATATTCCATGTCATCCAAATGATAAACACGGTCATGAATGTCACCATATCTACCCTGATTACCACCATTTTTTGCAGTACCAATATAACCACAAACTCTAAATGCTATATCCATTGTTGTATTGTCAGTATTCCCACAGCTAGGACACTCCCATTTAAGTCTATTGTTTTCGTCTGATACAAGAGGAATATCACCATCAAAGCCACATTTTTCACAATAACAACTCTTTGTATTAATCTCTGCATACATGATGTTGTTATAAATAAACTTAATAACTTCTAATATAGCAGGAATATTATGACTCATACTTGGTATTTCGATATATGAAATTGCTCCTCCTGGACTTAATTTTTGAAATTTTGATTCGATTCTTAACTTTTCAAATGCCGTGATATGTTCAAAGACAGGAATATGATATGAATTAGTAATATAATTTCTATCGAAACCATCTAATTTTTCAAAAATATCGTTACCGAAACGAGATTTTAGGCACTTTGCAAATTTGTAGGTTGTGGACTCTAATGGTGTTCCATACAAACTATAGTCAATGTTTTCTGCTTGCTTCCACTGATTACATTTATCATTTAACGCCTGCATAACCTTTAATCCAAACTCTTCACCAATTCCTTCATCCGAATGAGAGTGACCAGTCATAAATTTTACACATTCATATAAACCAGCATAACCAAGCGATATTGTAGAATAACCATCATAAAGAAGTCTGTCGATTTTCTCATGTTTCTTTAATCTAGCGTATGCTCCATGCTGCCATAGAATAGGTGCTACATCAGAAGACGTGCCAAGTAATCGCTCATGTCTTGCTCTTAATGCTTTATGGCATAATTCCGTTCTTTCCTCAAAAATTTCCCAAAATTTATCAAAATCTCCGTCAGATGAGAAAGCAATATCCGGAAGAGAAATCGTTACAACGCCCTGATTGAATCGTCCATAATATTTATGTTTATTCGGATCAAAGTTCTTTGCATTTGCAATATTTCCCACTTTATCCGTAAATCTATCTACAGTAAGGAAACTTCGGCACCCCATACATGTATAGACATCACCTTTTAATTCAAGCATCATTTTTTCAGATATGTAATCAGGGACAAGCCTCTTAGATGTACATTTAGCTGCTAATTCTGTAAGATACCAGTACTTTGAATCCTCTGTGATATTATCTTCTTCTAATACATAGATAAGTTTAGGAAATGCAGGTGCAATATAAACACCCTCTTCGTTTTTTACGCCTTGAATTCTTTGGCGAAGTATTTCTTCGATTAACATCGCTAAGTCAGCTTTCTCTTGATTGTTCTTTGCTTCGTTCAGATACATAAAAATTGTGATAAAAGGTGCTTGTCCATTTGTTGTCATAAGTGTGACTAACTGATACTGAATTGTCTGAACACCTTTTTCTATTTCTTCTTTTAATCGTTCATTTGTTATATTAATGACTTCTGCAAGGTCTTCATTATACTCACTAATCAATCCATTATTATATAATTCTTCTGTTACTTTCTTTCTGATTGATTTTCTACTTACATCAACAAATGGGGCTAAATGTGCTAGAGAAATACTCTGTCCACCATACTGATTGCTGGCAATCTGAGCAATTGCCTGTGTCTCGATATTGCAAGCAGTCGAAAAACTATGTGGCGTTTCAATAAGAGTTTCGCTAATTACGGTATTATTTTGAAGCATATCTTCAGAATTAACCAACCCACAGTTATTCATATGCTGTAAAAAATAATCAGCATCATGAAAATGAATTAGTCCTTCGTTATGAGCTTGAATTATGTCAGGAGATAATAAATATCTTTTTGTCATATCTGTACTAACAGATCCAGCAATATAATCTCTTTTAGTAGGATTTAATGTTGGATTTTTGTTTGCATTTTCATCTTTCCAATATTCATCTTTGTCTTCCACAAGGTCATAAATCTCTGTATCTGTTGTATTCTCATTTTCTCTTTGGAACTCACGAATACTTCTATATCCTTCATAAGCTTTTGCAGTAAGTCTCTGTTTCTTGGTGATTAACTTATCAAACACCATTGACTCAATATCAGATACACTTACCTCATTCTTATCTTTACATTCATTTTCAATCTCATTTGCAATATCTTCTGCAATCTTTGGTTTTACAATACCTGAACCATTTTTCATTGCTTTAAGAATTGTTGCTGAAATTTTTGATTTATCAAAATCAACTTCTGAACAATCTCTCTTAATTACTTTCAAATTTATTCTCCTTTCTTTTTTCCATTCGTTTATCCAGTATAAAATCTGTATATCCACTATTTTCGTTACACGTATACTCAAAGTTGCTCCAACTTTGATACTTACTTGCAGTAGCAGTTGACCTATAACATTTATCTTTCATAGGACAATTATCACTACTGCACATTGATATATCTGGCATATATTTCACCTACCTTATTATATTTTTACCACTCATTTCATTGCATATAAGAGCTTTATGTGTGCAACTGTCATCCATATTTGCATAAGTTCTCACACTTTTAATTCTGTCAATTATATATTCTCTGTCTCCAACGATAACAGTAATAAAATTATCTTCCATGTCTTTTAGCTCTCTCATTAATTGACGAGTGGTAGTTATCCCACCACTATAAGTGATGGGACGTAAACCACTATAATTTATCTTAATCACCCCATTTCAATACTTCATTTACGACTTCTGAAAGCTCTTTTCCTTCATTGTTATAGATAATTCGATTCGCCAGCATCTCAGCTCCACGAAAATCTACGTTGTCAGCTTTCATTCTTCTTTCAGCTTCTTCTTTATTATCACCACGTTTTAATAACCTATTTTTAACTGTAGTTTGATTGGCATATATGTATATAACTTTGGGATTTATACCCTTAGAAATAAGAGTATTTACACCATCAGGTGTTAGAATTGATACCATTTTACAATCTTTTTCATAATCTTTTTTTGCTGTGCCGTAGTACCATAAGCCACTTGCAGAAAGATATTTTCTATATTCAAGGAAAAATCCATCATTTATTTTGTTGATAAATTCATCCTCTGATATAAAATGATATGTTTGGTCTTGGACTTCACCATCTCTCATTGGGCGAGTCGTATAAGATACAAGGTTCTCATAACCATGCTTGTTTACTAATTCATTTGTAATAGTGTCTTTACCAGAACACGATTTACCCATTAACACCAGTAAACTCATGACTCAACCACCCAATTAACTATGTGACCGTCATTTATAATAACGTTCTTATTTTTAAATCTGTGAAGGTTTTCGCAATCTTCTAATGTTACTAAGTCAACATCAATTCCTAAATAAGTATCCATACTATCTGGAATAGGAATATCGTGCGCAAATTCCATTGAACAGTTCAACCTCCTTCTCATCATCACTGTTAATTCTTACAGTAACAGGATGTGTTGATATGCTAACCATACCCATAAATGACTTGGCATCTACTATCTGATGTTCGTAACAGCCATCTACATCAGCAGAAATTTTACTTATTAATAAGCGGACGAACTCTTCCAAATCGGTTAAGCTGTCCAAATTCAAAGTAAATTCCTTTCTCATAAATTCTTTTGAACTCATTTTTCCTCCTTACTAATATACCCTTATTTGTGTTACTGGACTATTCCATTCTTGACATACACTTGACATATCACCTGCTCTTTTAGCATTTATATCTAATGCAGACTTGTCTACAACAAACTCGCTTAAGCAATCAGTCTCTTTGGTGATTATATTGCTTGAATCAGTATGTATATCAGCCTTTTCATCGGACATTATGCAGGGAATTACAGTGCCATTTGCCAGAACTAAATCAAACTCATCGCCAATTTCACACCCAAAATACGAACCAAGAGCCACACAATATCTATCTCCAACCATGCGAATACCATACTTACCAGTATAAGCGGTCTGTTGAAGTTTGTATTGAGGACTTTTTCTATTTGTAATAGCTGTATAAGGCATCCATGTTTTATGCGATGCATAAGGCACTTCAAACATTTCAAACTCAGCTTCATGATCTTGAAGATAGTCCTTGTTAATGTAATAGATATTATCATTCCAATATATTAAGTCCCATTCGTTATCAAATGAAGCCACACTAACTTGCTGATTCCAGAGCAACGTGGTTACAACCTCTGAATCAGTATTCGGTTTGGTTCTTACATTAACATTAGTTGTAGTCCAATAAGGTTCAAATGTGGTTTCAGATGCCCATGCAGATGCAAGTGTATCACTCACACCTGCATTCATCTCTAACCAAGGTTTGTAATCGCAGTCGTATTTACTAATGTCTTCATTCTCAGCCCCCATAACAGGGGCGACAGATGTTGCAGATATAGCAAAAGCGACCACTAACATAGTTGCTAGTTTCTTTCTTTTCATATATAGTTTCCTTTCGTTTTATTGATTGGTACACTAATATATTCTCTTTTTAGTTGTTAAGCATTGATAAAAATTCATCCTCTGAAATGATTGGGATATTAAGCGATTTTGCTTTCTTATTTTTAGAACTTGTCGAATTTATATCGTTGTTAATAAGATAATTTACTTTAGAAGATATACTTCCTACGACTTTGCCACCATGAGCTTCAATGTCTGCTTTGAGACCATCACGATTTTGGTAATGATTTACACTTCCTGTTATAACAAAAGTCTTATTCTCTAATTCATTTGTAGATTCTGACATAATGGAATTTTGTGTTTCAAACGTAAATTCGTTTGCTAACTGAAGTATGTCTGAGTAATGTTTTTCCCAATAAGTATTGAGTGAACTTATTAATACATCTCCAATGCCAGGTAAATATCTGAAGCATTCTGCACCTTTAATCGTCATTTCATCAATAAATGTGTCGAAGTCATAATCAACAGAATCTGCAATCATCATACTTACTGATTTGCCAAGTAACGGAATAGATAAACTATAAAGGAAACGCTCAAGACTTGTCTTACGAGATTTCTCAATAGAGGCAAGAAGCTTATCTACTGATTTCTTACCAAATCCGTCTAAAGCTTTCATCTCATTTTCGTGATCTAATAGATGATAAATGTCTTGAATTGAACTTAACCAACCAAGATTGATGAATTTCTCTATTGTTGCTTCAGATAATCCATCAGTATTGAGCGCATCTCTCGACACCGCATGACTGAGCTTGCCAAGCAGTTTACCATTACAATTATCATTAGTACATACAAGTACTTCTGAGTTATTATCTTTTACTATCTTAGTAGGCTGACCACATATAGGACACATATGAGGTATATCAATATAAATTTTTGTATACTCGTCATCTTGCTCTGCCCATCTTATCTGAGGTATTATGAGATTTGCCTTAAACACACCAATATGCTGACCAACCCACGGTTTACCCATAATTTCTTTCATAATAGATATATTATGAAGCGAAGCTCTTTCAACAATTGTACCCTCAATCTCAATTGGCTTGAACACTGCTGTCGGTGTTAATATGCCTGTTTTGCCCATTGTATATTCTATATCAATAAGTTCTGTTTCTACTGATTCATTATATACTTTATAAGCTATACCATTATTGAAGTAATCTGTTGTTCTACCAAGTGATTTACCATACTCAACATCTTCAAATTTAAATACAACACCATCTTGAGGAAGATTTTCTTTTTCTGCAATATTAATAAAATTATCAATATGTGTCTGTAACTGATTAAATTCATTTATTGTAATATTGTAGCACGGAACTACATCGAATCCTAAATTCTGAGCATTTAATAATCTTTTGTAGAATGAATTATCACTATCTCCTTTAACAACTTCCCACGCATACCAATACAATTTCCTATCTTTTACAACAGATGTATCAAGACCGCCAAGTGTACCTGACGCAAGATTACGTGGAGTTTTATACTCATCATTCTTATTTAACTCCTCAAAATCGTCTGTTTTAATGAGTGCCTCACCATCAATAATATAAGTTCCTTCCTTATTAATATGTAAAGGAACATTAAGGAACTGCTTTACATGATCTGTTATAATATTTCCTATAGTACCATTGCCTCGTGATTCAGCCCTTATAAGCTCACCATCTTTAAAAATCAAACGACAGGTCAAACCATCAAGCTTTACAGAACCAACTAATGTATGTCCTTTTGCAAACTGCTCGACCTCTTCTGCACTATGACATTTTGCAAGCGATAACATAGGTGACTCATGAGTAACTTTCTTAATATTATCCAAGACAATAGCACCAACATTATGTGTTGGACTATTTGCTAATACAATACCAGACTCTTCTTCCCATTGTCTAAGTTCTTCAAGTTTATTATCAAACTCAGCATCACTCATAATAGGCTGCCCACTATTATAATAAGCTTCTGATGCTTTATTGAGTTCTTCAACTCTTGCTGCGATAGTATTTTTATCCATTTGCTTCCTCCTTTTCTTCACAATATTCTTTTAAGTATGTAAGCATTTCTGACTCTTCTGGGAAGAATGGATCTCGTTTCTTTTTATTCTGTACCCAACCTAAAAAGTTCATCCAAAATTGTCCTGCTCTCCAATCAGGAAAGTATGTCATATGCAATCGTTTTACTTCATTATAAAAACCATATAATCTATTCGGGTTTCTAATTTTAATCATCTCCTTTTTTAAAATATTCTTGTACCAACTCTCTAAATATAAGTCCAATAACTTTATTATTTATATACTTATCCTTGTAATCCCTCTTGATCCTCTTAGTCTTTGTCCACAATTATCACAATATTTCTGTGTCGGAACATTATTATCAACTATATATCTGCAAACAGGACATTTTAAATAATTTCCAACTTGAACTTTCTTCATTGGCGTATTTTTATATTTAAGTATTTTGTACTCGTTATATTCATCTTCGTTTAATATATACTGCATAATATTACCTCCTACGAAATGAACATTTATTTAGTTTCTAATTCATCAAAAAAAATTAACTCTTGTGCATAAGGTAATACTCTAGCCCATGAAATAAAATTAGGCACATTGGAACTATCTTGACCACTCCATTCATTTAACTTATGAAATCTACGTTGTCCCTTGCTACACATAGCAAGCAAATTCTCATAAGTCATTGTAACTGTACGCTTCTGTAACCATGATTCAGGTAGCCAACGTATAAGCTCTTTCCAGTATCTCTTATCTTTCGTCTCAAGATACTTCTGACGAATATTTTCTAATACATAAATAATGTCCTCTTCAAATGTTGAAATATTATCCAATCCGTCATCATTCTTTGGATCATCAGCAAGAGATAAATTTCTGTCATAATCATCAATTTCAAAACAATCTAATGTAATTGGTGTTGTAGCGAGCTTGTGCATTGTACTTGTTGAGTTCGCAACTGTTCCTACTTTATAAGTATCAAATTCTTTCCACCAATAAAGAGGTGCTGTAATATCAACCGATACAAAAATCTGTCGCATAAACTTTCTATGCTCATTTCCTGCTTTAATAAGAGTTTGAGCAAGTTTCAAATCCGCTTCACCAATAATATCTGCATAATATCCATTAATGTTACAATGATGTATATATGCATTAGGATGTACTTTTAATAATTCATCAAAATCAACATCTGCTCGTTCTTCGTCATAATAATCATTAAATTTACTATCACTTCTATTCCAAGAATTTTTTGGATTTCTTAAACCCCTAAATGCGTGTTCAAATCCCCATACCTCTGTATTATCAAATTTCAAATCTTAATCCTCCTATTTCTTAATTCTAATGAAAGTTTAGTTTCCTGTTGATTTATTCTAAGTCAACAATATTGTATCTAACAGTACCATCGTCATATTTCTTGGTTTCTAATATTCCATCAACATATTCTCCAATTTTGTCTGAATATTTGTTATATGTATTACTACCAGAAATATCATATTCTACACCGTTATATTTAACAGTAATGCTATAAACTGCTGGATGCGATTGTGGCATCATCGTTTTAGTCGCAGGATTATAATACATTGTTGTATAAGCAGCCCTATGATATTCATCTATTATTTTTACTTGAACTGTAGATGTTTCAGCACTAATGCATTTTGCACAGCCAGTTAAAGAAAACACAAATATAAACATCATTGCAATACTATATAAAACCTTTTCATGATATTTTTCACCTCGATTCTCCACATGAATAATAGCTTATTCTTCTTCGCTGTTATCACCTTTATCACTCGTGCTAATATCAACACTAGCTTCAATGCAAGCAGGAAACAATAACGCCCAGAGACACCAAATAGATCCTGTATATTTAATTGCAAAAATTACAGCTATTGCGGTTGCAATCCATGCAGACGCATAAGCAATTGTCATTGCGATATTTTTCATTAGTATATTCTCCTTTCATCTTCCAAAGAATCTGTCATTCTATTGTTTAATAATATATGGGTAGGGATTTTCACCCTACATGATTCCCCACTCTCTTCTACCAAATCAGACGCGATACAGTCGGCTATTTCACTGTTTAATGTATCCTCGGAATCGAACCGATAGGGAAATCTATCTGTCATTAGTGTCTACATATTCCACCACCACATATTGTGTCCAAAAGAAAAATGGATTCCTGTTACTTCAATAACATGTAAATCGCCCACGGATAATAGATATAATCTAACACTGCATTAAAAAGCAATTGAAATCTGTGGAACTTAAAATCCTCAATATTATAACTAAAAGCTGTTTTTGCTTCTGATAGGTTTACACCTAATGACCATAAACAAGTGAATATCTGTAATGCAGACATTACAATAAACTCAGTTGTTCCAATTTTGTTTCCTAACACTATGTAAAAGATAATTAAAAATAACTCCATAAAGAATACAGTCAATATTGCAGCTCCTTGTAGAGTATCGCTCGGTGGCTCTCCTTTATTATTTTCTTTATTTTTTTGCGAGTTGCTTAATCATTCTCTTTCGCCACAATGTTTTACTTAATGCACTTGGCGTACCTTTAATTCTGAAAAACATCAAAATAAATAAAATTGTTAAAGCTAAAATTTTCATGTTATATTATTCTCCTTACTTGTATCCTAAAACGCTTCTTCGCATTTTATCAATTTTGTCAATTTTTCTTCCTTGACGATTAATAAATTTAGCAAGTTTCTTTACTCCTGAATTGCATTTAATATCTTCTTTAGAAAATTCCATTCTAAAAGCGTCTACACAATCTCTCTGATACATAATTAAATCTACCATTTTATTCTCCCACTCTTCCATGTTTTCTTTCTTGTCTTGTTGTCAATAATGGTAATAATTACCGACACAATAACCGTAAGTAAAATATCAATCCATAATGGACACAATACCCATAACCAAGACCAATTAATAACGCCTACTAATTTGAGTACAACAAATACAATTGTTAATACTCCGCAAATTCCAATACCTGAACTACTACTATTTCTGTTTGAACTCATTTTTTGCCTCCTTAACTTTCGTAAGAAAATGTCGTTTTATTACTTTTTATTTATGTTTGTCTATATATTCTTTTACATCTTTTTCAAGTTCTCCAAGTCTACTGCCAGCATATTGAATCATGTGTATGAGTCTATCCTTTTCATTTTGATAATACTCAGCAACCTCATCAATAACTTTAATATCTCCTTGTCTTGGTTTATAATGAGTACACATATAACATTCTTCTGCTATATTTAATCCAATATTCCCATCCTTATCACCAAACGCACCATAAGGACAACTACTTCCCTGTGAACCATCGCTATATTTTTTTATTTTTACGCATTCGCAATTAGGAAATCTTTCTTTATATGCAGCTCTTTCCTGTGGCGAATACATGCAATACTGTTTACATTTATTATGTGGCAACTCGTCTAATTCGTAATCTATATAATCCTGTGGCTTCATATTGCAATCTGCACATGCTCCATATGAATTTCTATTAAATACCAACTCACGACTTTCAAGTGGAAGATTGTGTAAATATGAAGACATTTCATTGTCATATAGATAAGAATCATCATATATGTCATTATCATCTAACAATTTCATGTTCCAAATAGGTTTATCTCTTGTAGAATCCTCATAACAAGCATCGCAAAGCTGAAGGCTTGTACTAAAATTATCAAAATAACTACCATATCCTCTACTTCCGATATTGATTTTTTGTATCTTATCTTTCTTTTTTAGACACTTGTAACATAAATTTTTAGTATCTTTAATTGCCAAAATACCTTTTGAATTCATATTTTCTCCTTTCTCTGCAATAAATGACGGACAAGATACCGTCTTTCTCGTTTTATTATTTTAATAATTTGATTTATTAATAAAACCCTTTTTCTGAGCACATGATAAACAATAGTTATATCTTCCATATATAGTGCAACCACATTTTCTACATTTGTGAGGTCTTTCTATTGCTTTCCCAAATGGTTGCCCAAGTTCAAAATAACATCTCTTACAATATGTATAATGGTCTTGGCAATATTCACCACATCTCTGACAATATGCCATTGTTGTCACCTCCTTAACAAATCCATCAATTACTCTACAATTTCATATTTCAATTTTGATACGTCGTATCCCATTTTTTCTAATTCATCAATCCACTTCTGTTTTATTGGGCATGTAGCAGTAAAGTTTTTAAACTGTGTTATACAATGATGAACACAATCTCCAATTTGTTGTCTACCGTATCGAAATTCTTTTAACCCCTTTTCATACTCTGAATTTGTAACATATTCCGTTCTAAATGGAGACTGTGGTCTATCCTCTTCTCCAAGAGCAACACCAACCGCAATATCTTCACCATTTACATTTATGTATGCATTGCTAATTTTATATTTCATAGTTTATTTTGCCTCCTTATGAAATCCGTCTTTCCTTGGCTTTTACACCTTTACCATCACATGCCATGTCTTCCAACTATCATTATCTTCATTATCATCAACTACAATAAAGTCTTGTTTTTCAAGGGCTTTCACGATTTCAACTACGTCAGTTTGCCCCCAACCGTTGATTTCTCCTATTTTTCTTAATTTTTCCATTTTTACCTCCAAATTTGACCAAATGAAAGAACGATTTACTTGGATTTTAATGACTGACTGTAAATATTTCACAGTCTCCTGAATATAAGTCTTTGCAATCAACAAAATCACTAATATGATCCTTAAAACCTTCTGCAATTCTATCATCTATTTCTTTTTCAATAGTATCATGAACCCATTTATAAGCTTCTAAATCTTCTTTATTTGAAAAGTAAACTACATATGGTATGATATTGAATGGACGTAATAAAAATTCAATTCGTTCAACATCATCAATTTTTTCAAACTCAGATAACACAATATTATAGGCGTAAACAGGCGATTTCTTATCCCACTTATCATAAGTAAGACGATTCAAGAATGCATTTTTTATTGTATCCTTTTTTGACATTATTTCTTTTTTCAATAATTCATCTCTATTCATTTGCCCTCTCTTTATTTCCAATTAAAATATTGTGTGTCCTTACATGTAGGACATTTAATGTTGTAAGAACCAAGTCCATCGTGTATAACTCCCATTTGCGAAGTGCAATTACATTCATTCTTTTCTACTTCAAAAATCGTGCCACAATTCTCACATGTTATTCTTTTTGTGACAGGTTTTAATTCGCCTTGTTTAATGATTTTCATGTTGTTCTACTCCTTATATATTTTTTCATAATCTTGCAAGCTACTTCACAAGCCTCATTAACCTTTTCGATTGCCTTGTCTTTGTTGAATCCTGCATAGTATTCAATCTCTGCAATAGCATCTGCTGAAGTTTCAGGATCAAGAATACGAATTGCTTCTTCTATTGACATCTCACTCATATAATCTTCTCCATATCATAATTTTCTCTGATATAATCACACAGTTCATTCATAGTGGAAATGATATACTCATCATCCTTTAAGCAAGGATGAATATTGCACATACAAGAACCTTTCGCTCCATTTTCTTTGAATAGCTTCCAATTGAATGTAATCCACAACAGAGGAACTTTAGTAAGATTTTTCGTAAATAATCGTGTTAGAATTTTCATAGAAGTTCCTCTTTCTCAATTTCTTTTACACAATCTAAGCAATAACATCCTTCATGTCCTTCGATATGATAAATAAAGCACATCCAATTCTGATTCCATTTACCATTATCAACACATCTTTTACAACTACCCTGTCCTTCGCCTTTACATTGTGTTACATTTAATTTATTCATAGATTGTTACCTCCTACTGTATTATTCTCTCTATCGAAGATAATTCTTTAAGAAATATTCAAAATACTCTCTGATAAACAGTCCTGAATATTGATTGTTTGGCATAAACATAATTGGAATATTATATTTAAACCAAAAGCTATGTATTGATGCAATGAATGATTTTCGATTATATTTTGTATCATAATTACCTTTTGCAATATCTTCATAAGAAGCATTTTCAATTAACAGAACTTTTGTTTTAGGTGCAAGACATAATTCTTTTTCAAATCTATCACGCTCTTTTGTCAGATTACCACTTATTTCTTCAAGACTTGCTTTTCTCTCAATGACACATGAATTTGTAAAATACAAATCACGAAGTATTCCAAGTTTTTCATTAGCTAGGATCATGAATGAATAATCACCATAGTTTAAAGCTTTCTTTTTATATTTAATTTCTTTTCTATCAAAATAATCCGTAATGTGAGAATTGACTTTCTCTCTTGTGTCAACAAGGATTACAATGGAAGATATTAGCTCTTCCATTTCCTTATCTGTGTACTTATATTTGTTAAATATCGTCTTCGTCCTCCTCAATATCGTTTTTTATTACAAATTTACTCAACCAAAATTCAAATTTATCGGGTACTTCTTTATAAATTTTCTTACCTGTAACTGGATTTATTTCACCAGTTGGTTCTTTTTTATTCTTTTTTTCAAGGGAAATAATATATAGAATAGCACCTTTGTTGAACGGATTACGGTTGTATGCACTTGTCCACATTTTGACTGTACGTGTTTTCCCACTATAAATTTCATACAAAGTAATTGTTGTAAGATATTTCGTAGAATTAATGTTTGATACATAATATAGTCGCTTATTTGCTGTCGGCTGAACATAAGATACATACCCATATAATTCTTGTTGATAATTAAAAATATCCATGAGAGAGGTTTCTTTATACTCTACATTTTTAATAATATCCTTTAGCAAGGATACCGAATCAAAATCTTTCCAAATCTTTTCTGTCTGTTTTTTACAATGCAATTTGACTATATCTTTAGGTAGTCCAAGTTCTTCCAGCTTATCTATTTTAAATTGCTTTTTACCATATACTTTATCAAAATAATCTACTTGCTTAAGTAAAGTATTTATTTCTCCGAATTCAGAAAAGAAATTCAACTTAATCGATATCTCTAATTGTTTAGAATTAACAGATGTATTTTTTATGTCAATCAATAAATCTATAAAATCATCATATTTATTATCTTTCAAAGCATATAAATCATCACCTACATTATCGCCAATATATTTAATAGACGACATTCCTTTATATATTGTATTATTCTCTCTATTGTAAGAATATTTTGAAGTTGAATGTCTAAATTTAATGTCGCTTAATTTAATGTTGAAATAATCTAATTCTTTTTTCAATTTATTTGTTCTTACTTGATCATCGGAATAATTATTGAAACACACACTATAATATTCAAGAGGATAATTAACCTTTAGATATGCACCATAGCACATATCTAATGAAGTAGCTGCTGCATGAGCACTACAAAAACCATAACTCATACAGCTTTGAATCATTTGCCAAGTCGTATCGAATCCGTCTTCTGAACCAGTATTGATTATCCATTGTTTCCTAATTCTTTCTTCGAGATTGGCAAAATCTTCTGGTTTTATCTTCTTTTTAGATATCTTTTTTATTAATCCAATTGACTCAGCAGGTGTTACACCAAGCCAATCAAAATATTGCATTAAAGACTCTTGGAATAATATATATCCATGTGTATCGTTTAAAACTTTGTCTAACTGTTCTGAACCAGTTGTATAGTCTTCACGATTTAAGAATTGTTCCCTCCATGAGTCAAACGATGGTCTAATGGCTGCCGTTAAATGTGCGCCATCTTCAAATGAAGACACCTTATATCTTTTTGCTTGTTGTGAACCATTATCACTATCCACCTGATTAAGAGTACAGGTTATTCCGTTCTTAAATAAATCCCATATTCTTTTATCATCTTTGATGGATTTTAACAACTCATTCGCTGTAATAATCGGTTTTCCAATCTCTTTAAATGTTTCATCAATTAATTTCCAAACTTTAACAATTAGATAATCGTTTTTGAGTACTTTATATTCATCCGCTTCGGATGATGTAATCAGCACACAAAGATTTTCGCCTAGTCTAGTAACTCCATATTCGTATAATAAATTTTTGTCACTTAGAATGTGGGCGCAAGGATGTACTGAACCAGATACGATTGTTCCTACATATTTATTCGCTTCTTCTATGATTGGCTTCCATTTTTCATCATTTTCATAGGCTTCAAGATTTTTTGCTACATCATTAAATTCATCAAAATCCATACCTTTTGAACGACATACATTTCTAAATGCCTCTGAAATCTGCATAGTTCCAGGTGCATACATTGGATAACAACCATGCTCTCCCAATAATTCTCTCGAAGCTTTAACGAATGGCTCTTGACTTTTCACATTAAAATCAATATCTGGGAGTGACCGATTTTCTAATAGTCGTGCCGTAGAAGCAAATCTATCTGGGAAAAGAGGGAGATTAATTTTAAACCTATCAAGCTGTGTCATTCCCAATATCCTATTAATATAAAACGAACCACAACTACCTCTTCCACCCCTTGTAAGTACTCCACCATATTTATTTACTGCTAAATCAACATTTTTCTCATTGAATAAGAAATAATCTGCCGTATGAACTTCATCATTTGTATCCTCTATGATTTTCATTTCATATCGAATACCGTCTCGGTATCTTTTAAAATCATCATCAGATATATTTTCTTGTTCTCTAATGACTTTGAATCGTTTATTGATTTCTTTTTTAAGGAGTTTTACACGCTGATTTGGCGTAAGATTTGGATAAATAGTTGGCATCTTGATAGAATAATCAAGCTTGATTTCTTCACAGTTATCAAATATTAATGTATTATTAATTGCATCATTAATTTGATTATCGGATAAAACATTCTGTTTTTTAAATCGTTCTATCATTGTCTCCGCAGTCGGATAATCTAAGATAAAATCATCTTCGCTACCATAATTAATATGCTTGCCTTTTAATAATTCGAGACGTTCTTGTTTACCACTCTCATCTATGTAGTGTGAGTCATTCGCAGCTATTAAAGATAAACCATATTCATCTGAAAAATAAATAGCTTTTTTATTTATCTCTATTTGAACAGGATCAAGATGAGTTTGGACTTCAAGCATTACATTGTTACCGAAATGTTTGAATAAGGGCTTAAATATTTTCTCAATTGAATCCTCGTCTCTCAATAGACCAGCAACGCAGGCTGTTGTGATATATACATCATTCTTATCTAAAGCCAATAAATCTTTCATGAAAAATCTAGGTTTATAATAAAAACCATTTATATTTGCCATACTTGACACATAATTCATTTTTTTTCTTGTTTCATCAGTCTTAGGAATTACGACAATATGATAATTCCTTTTATCTTTTTCGGAAGCGTCTGGAACAATATATCCTTCAATTCCTGCTATACATTTAATACCATATTTATTGCAAAGCGTTCTTGCTTCAAATATATCTCCAAACGAACCATGATTAGTCGTAAAGTAACTCGTATGACCATATTCAAGTGCTTTTAAAATATATTCTTCCTGCTTTGTATTTGTATCAGGTGAAAAAATATTAGAGGCATGATCGTGCTTATGATAATTGTTATATCGCATATTGCATTTCCTCATTTCCTATAAGTTCTAATAATGTATTCTCTTTTATCTCTGATAAGTTGTTTTCATTGGTAATGATTTTAGCTTTGTTGTATGGGATTTTATGAGAACGGCAATAGGTACTTAGCCCTATTTTTTCGTTATTTGATATTACAAAAACATATTGAGCAGCTTCTGTAATATTAGAATTATTCAGAATTTTCTTCTTTACAATGTCTAAATCGTTAGGAAGTGTATTTAAAATTAATTGATCTATTTTTCTGCTTGATTCAGCATCAAATGTAAGATACCTTGTATCTTTTTGTTGCCAACAATTCATATTGAATCTTTCTTTGCAAAGTTTGATGTATAAATCAATCTCATCTTGGGTATATTCTGCTAAACACAAAGACCATGTGTTCCAACGACTACCATCGTCTAATATGTGTAAACACAAACCTAATTCGTTAAGTTTATTGATTTTATCTATTCGAGGCATTTCTCGGATTTCTTTTAACTGATAAATAATACGTGTTTCAAATCTATAATATGGCTGACATAAATATTGTTTATCTACCCCAAAAGTACTATATGATTCTTTATAATATTTCGGAGGTGAACTACATAAATCTTTTAATTGTTCATATTTCCAAAATAAATAATCCTTTTCATCAATTGCATGACTTTCGATGTATAATGGCTGATTTTCTCTTTTATCAATATGCCCATCTCCTAGAGTTCCAAATAAAATAATTTGATATTGTAAATCTGATAAATTTTTATTTTCTTTAAAAGTCCAACCATTTAATCTATGTATTTCGGAGCACCATTTTTGAATTACTCTCAAAGAAGCTCCGCATTCATCAGCCATTTCTTGATGAGACATCCCTTTTATGACATATCGTTCATAACACCAATTATAATCTTGATACGGTGCTTTAAATTTCGGATTGTTGCTACGCATATATTTCTCGCCAAGTTTAAGATATGAACTTCGAGAATTTATCATTCCAATGCTCATATTCATTTTTTTGCATATTTCATCAAAAGATAGTCCGATTTTATATAACTCTTTAAGCTCCGTATCTTCTTCTTTTGTCCACTTATGTCGTTTAGCATGATCTGATTGCGTTGTATCTAATAAATATCCATGTCTTATAAGTTGATTATAATGTTTATTACAAAGTTCTTTATTTTTATATTTACCATCTCTATGCCAAATATAGTATTTAATACTTTCTCTATCTCCACAAATTGAGCAACAATTAGTTAAATGCTGTATATCGCTTGAAATAATCTTATTTGTATCTGTCGGTTTACCATTTCTTTTTATTTGCAACCAATGTCTATTGCACAATTTTGCCCTTTTATGAAAATTTTTATCATCCGCAGAAGATAAACCACAAACAGAACATTCTACATCGGGTAATATAGTTCCTATATCAATCCACCTCCTCAATCTCATCACATATAACCTTTAGCGAAAACTTTCTGCCAAGCCAGCCACTATCTAGTACACCAATAACTTGTAATTCGTCATTCATCATTGAATGATCCTCCATCTCATCAAATGAACCATCAAAATTCCACTTGATAATCTGTAAATAATCATTTGGTTTAATTACAAGATGTTTATAATCACTCATTTGCCCAATCTCATATTCATTGATACCATCTATAAATACTTTTACAGGCTTGAAATCTGTACCAGATATTCTGTCAATCATCTTAATTTTTTCTATTAGATTACGAGTTATATCTGAAATATCCAACTGAATATCTACATCAACAGATACATTCGTATCTAATTTGGGAAGAGTTTCTTCTATATATAATGTAAATTTATCTAAGTCCTCTTTTTTAATTGAAATACCAGCCGCAAGTTCATGTCCATCACACTTTGCTAATTTACTGTCATTACAAATCTTTCTAAAATCTGGAACTCCCACAGCTCGCATTGAACCAGAATATGTATCTCCACAATCTTTCAAAATAAGAATAGGTTTCTGATACTTTTCAAGTAATTTATTACCCAAAAGTCCTGATATACCATAAGATGTATCAATAAACGCAACTATCATTTTCTTATCAGTCTGAGTTTCGCACTGTTTAATTACACTTGGTAAGAGTCTTGAAACTTCTTCATTCTGTAACTCTTTACACTTCTTTAGTTCTTTAACATATGCCAATACTTGTTTATTGTCATCAGCTAAGAATGCGTCAAGAGCTATATTATTCTTGCCAATTCTATTTGCAGCATTCACAATAGGAGCAAGACTAAATGCAACTGCTGTGCTGTTAAAATCAAAGCTTCCCACTATTTTCTTAATACATGGATTTATTTTCTTACTTAAACCAATCTTTGCAATGTATCTATTCTCTGGTGAAGTCATAGACATCATATCGCCAATTATTCCACTTGCAGCTAAATCAACAAGTTCGTCAGCAAAATCTGTAGTATTTATCTCATCAAAATACTTACAAAACTTCCATACAACTCCTGCTCCTGATAACTGTGGATTCTCATATTTTCTCTGAGAAGATACCAAAATTGTATAATCGTCATATGGCTTATTTTCTTTAATCGCATGATGGTCAAGAATAATAATATCTACGCCCATATCTCTCAACTTTTTATACTGAGACACGTCCTTGTCCAAGCTATCTACAATAATAAGCAAATCAGAATCCTCAAATTGCGATAAATCTTGTCCTATTAATCCATGCTGTTTCCCTTCGTCAATATGAATTTGAATATTATCTGTAAAATGTTTGAGATACCTTGTCATAATTGTGCCGGATGCAATTCCATCCAAATCCGTATCAGCTAATATTGAGATATGTTCGTTGTTATTAATTGCATTCATTACTCTCTCATACGCTTCATTAATACGATATAATGAATCAAGAGGTAATAAATCCTCTTCTGTTGGATTCATGAAATGGTCTATATCTTCAACACCACGTTGCTCAAAAATAGTCTGAACAATCTCATCTTCTAACATTCCACGACAATCATTTAAAATCTTATAATTCGTCATCTTCATCTCCAATCATTGTTATTTCATTCATTAATATATTCTCTAAATATTCTTTTCCTAAATCAGATGGTGAAACTTTATCCTTATATCCTCGTCCAAAATAACTCCAATAGCCAAGTTCTATCTCTGTGAACCTAGAATAATTCTTTACCATATCAATATTTCTCATAATATTTTCTAAGCCATATCCGACATCATGTAAGAAAATTATTTTTTTAGGATTTAATTCAAGTAACATTTTGACTTGTTGAATAGAAATAGATCCGCTTCCAAGAGATACACAATTTCTTATTCCATAAGAAAAACACTGCATACAACTCTTTTCAGCCTCAAAGATATAGATTGTATTATCTACTAAGAATTCATAATTTTGAGAATAACCAAATAATGTTTGACTCATGCTGCAAGGTACAGCATAAAAGTATTTCATCTCACCATCAGCAACATCATAATTAAATCGTTCTTTTACACCCATAAGCTGCCCAAACTGATTTCTTATAGGGATAACAATGCCTTGTGATTCTACGTCATACCTTATGCCAAAAAATTTTTGAGCAAGGAGTGATATATTATCAGCAAGAAATCTTATATTCCCACAATTAACATAGCAATCTAAGATGGAATCATCATATGTATTGACTTTATTCGTTCTTCGCTTTCTAATCTTCTCATAAAATCCTCCAAAAATTCCTCTATTACCAAAGAAATCATAGTAATCTGTAATACCTAATACGTGTTTTACTTCATTAAGTACATCTATGAATTCAACTTTTCTCTGGTCAATAATATATGAAAAAATATCTTTTCTGATATTTCTTGCATAATCTATAGTGTACAGATATTCATTATTTTCAAGGTTGATTACTATACTTTTCTTTGATGATTTTCCATCTCGTCCAAATGATATGTATTTAGGACGAATTACTATGTTACAATAGCCAAAATGTTCAAGAACATCTTTTAGCTTATCTGGGTGATTTATCAGTTCTTTTTTAATATCAGCTAACATATATCACTCCATAATTTGTTATTTTATTTCACACCATACTGTTCGTATAAATGCTTTTGTGGTGCAAACTCTCCATAATATTTATTCTCTGCTTTAAGTCTAGCAACCACAGCTTCTTCAAAATTCCATCCAGCATACACAGTTTTTCTTTTGCCATTAACGGTAACTCTTGCAACCCATCTGCCTCTTGAATCTAAATTCACACCAGTCACACCAGAAGTATTATTAACTTTTAACGAAATATTTTGATTATTTTCTGTATATGTACACTTTCGAAGATTACATCTTCTATTATCCAACTTATTTCTATTTTTATGATCATACAAATAATCATTAAACAATATAAAATGCATTGGAACGTATTTATCTTTAATTATTGTATAAGCATATCCAACATTCCAATTCCACGAATATTGTTTTATTAATTCATAATCTGCTTTATCAAAAATTGTAGATTTACCATTGCTTAAAATACATTCCATATAATCTTCATGTTCAATATATTTGTTATAAGCTTTTCTTATCATTACAGGACATGTTTTAGCATATTCTTTTTGAAGGCATCCACAAGACTGTGTTTTACCAGAAGTAAGTTGTGACCTTAATATTGACTTTATGTTTCCACAATCACATCTACACTTCCAATAAATTATTTTGGGTTTACTTTTTTCTTCGTCTATATCAAGAACAGTTAATCTTCCAAATTTTTCGCCTTTTAAATTTTTAAACCCACTTCCATGTTTCATTATTTAATCTCCCCATGTTTAAATCTCGCTTGCGCTACTTCACGGAAGATGCAGTGATCACCGTCATAACGTAAAAGATAACCAACTCCGTTATCGCTTGAATTAGCACCAGACCTACATTTTTCCACAAAAAGTGCTCGCCATACTGCATTAGGATCTGGTTTGTATTCTTCTTCTATCCATTTATCATTAACTTTTTTGAGTCTAAATGGACGACAATAATATTTACTTTTTTCATCCAATTCTTCTGCATACACAGTTCTCATTAGGAATAAATTTTCCAAAATTTCTTTAATCTGTTTTGCATTACTCAAACAACTTGCGTCAAGAAACAGTTTGCCCTTCATGTATTCCGCTAACTGAACAGAAGCAAGCATGATCAAATTATATTTTTTTGCTAATTTATCAAGTTCTCGACTATCTCTTACAAGTGATAAGTCTTGTCTAGCAGATGAAAAATCTCCTTCTTGAATTTTGAATGTGTCATATAGTACAGTATCATATCCATGTCTCAGAACATTTTCACGAATTTTCTTTTTTACTACCCTCATATCTGCGTCATTGATTGAGATAAATTTAACTCTTCCTTTATAATTCTCTCTCCAAAACTTCTGAACATCCGTTAGTTGTTCTCTACTTTCTGCATTTATATCGCCAGATGTCATTTTCTTTTTTGTAAGTTTGAAATATCTATTGCGCTTTCCAAGTAACCAAACCATGAATTTTATCTTAAATTTTTTAATATTTTCCTCATTGGAGATAATAAGAATTTTTCGATCATAATGTAGAAGTGCCATAAGAACTGTAATCCACCATGTAGATTTACCTGCACTAGAGAAACCACCCATCATAGTAAGTGTTCCTTCAAGTAATCCCATTATCTGTCGTGATAGAAAAGGAAAACAGTTCATTTCCTCTCCGTTTTTATCATATCCTGCTACATCAAATGGAACACCATTCTCTTCCCCATCTTTACAAGATTCAATAAATTCATCATCAAAATCTATTTCTTCCTCTTCAAGAACTTTACTACTATATCCTGTACCATAACTTGATATACGAGCTTCATACCAATCCGTGACTTCTTCAGCAGTCATTTTTCTAAATAACTTTAGTGGAACTACTTTCTTATCTCCTATCGTTATTTCTTGTAGAAGATTAAAACCATCCTTATACATATTCATCATAATATTCTCTCTATAAAGAATATCTATGTATGTATCAAAATTCTGAATATTGATAATATCAATCTGGTGTTGAATTGTTTCCCAGCCACCTTTATCTTCAAATTTTTCAATAACTTCTTGATTCATATTAGACAGAATGGTAATTTCATCCAGAGAATAAAATCCCTTCTTTCGTAAATTTTTCAATAAAGAAAAATAAAAAAGACCATCTGCTGTGACAAAATCTTTTTGCTCAAATGTTGTATCATCAAGCAGAAGCATATCTTTGAAGAAACAACTAATGACATTACCCTCTATTTCAATCCTACCTTTTAATAATTGAGCAGGATACTTTTCTTTCACGCCTGTAATAAACTCACTTATGTCAATCACCTACACTTTCTTCAATTTCAGATAAACTTCTACGTTTATTTCTTCTCTTATAATTTATAGTTGGCATATCTACATTCACCTCTTTGGGCTTTTCAGGTTCTTTCATCTTAAAATCAGCAATATTATTTTTCAGTATTGCAGCGAAGTATCGAATCTTTGCATATTCACTTACAAAATCTTTTTCAAGAACCTTTGTTATATACTCTTTATTCTCTGTTAGATATGCCAAAATATGTTCATAAGAATATACCTCCAATAAAAGATTTATCTCTTTGAACAGTGCAGAATTTAGAACTTTATATCCAAATATCTGATTAATGCACTCATATGTATTATTTTTTACTTCTCTCTCGTGCAATACTTTTTGATATTCAGCTTCATTGCAATAGTAGGTGTTTTTACCACCTACTACTACCTTGAATGCTTCATTTCTATCTACCTTAGTACCGCACAGTCTGCATTTTACCAGCATGTGCTATACCTCACTTAATTCATCATATCGTAGATTCTTTTTAATCCATCCTCATCAACATCATTGAGCTTGCCATACTCAGCAATTACATTCTTGACCGATGCCTTGAGTTCTGCATCCTTACACTCCTTATACATCTTACGAATAACAGTATCTAAATCATCTGGATATGTAGATGTCTCCGTTGTTTTCTCAACTGGTGCATCAATATCGTCAATATCATCCTCAATCGGATCTGACTCTACTGGCTTTTCTTCCTTAATTGGGACTGACTTCTTAGAAACAACTTTCTTTTGTTCAGATGATGTAGCATCAACACGACCATTCTTAAGTGCAGTTTCAATAGTATCAATAAATATCTGTCCCATATTTAACTGATCAAATGGAATATACTCAGGAATTGATAAATCCTTTAATCTACCACCTGCTTCTACAATCTCATTGCCACGGAAGTATAATCTACGCTCTGTCTCTTTAACATAACGCTTTGTGCTATCGCCTTCACCTTTCTCTTCGATTTCTCTGTCAATAAGTCCTGTTGCGATAATATCAAAGCAATCTGCAACTGCACTCTCATAATCAGCAATAAGAGAAGAACCTAATCTCTGAAAACCTTCCTCATCAAGCGAAGCCTTATCCTTAACCGTCTTTAACTTTGTATGACCAATCATCCAAGGCATAATTCCTGCATTATATAAGTCATTAAGGAACTTCTTTACAAGCTTTGCACATTCTTTCTCTCCATTTGTGTATCCGCCATAAGCAGCTTTGATTGACTTAATCTTCTTTCCATTCTCAAGAATAGATAATCTGATTACCTCTGACTCTGCAATTCCAAAAAACTCTTCTGCACTATCGAAACACACCATCTCAACATTGTGCTCATTGCCTTTCTCTTTAATAAGCCAATCCTTAACCTCTACTAAATCTTTCCATGTATTAGCGTGAGTAGTAAAGATATTATCAATCATATTAGTACCATGCTCCATTCCACATGATACGAGCAATCCTTTTTCTGGATCTCCAAACTTTGCATTAATCATATCTGCCCACAAGCTTGTCTTACCAAACTTACGAACACCCATAATAAATCCTGTAATCTTATTAATCTCTGTTGCTGATCTCTGTAACATAGGTTTCTTCATTAATATAATTCCTCCATATTATTATTTAATTTTGAGAGAGGGCAAACGCCCTCATCTCTTTTAAAGCTCGTCATCGTCATCTTCAAATAAATCTTCTGTACCATCTGGAAGTTCCTCTTCGAGTGGCTTGATAACCATATCATCCTCCGTGTAGACCGTATCCTGTCTGCCCTTAGTAAATCCTCTTGCTGGCTTTAAGAACTGATACTCTCTGATTCTCTCTCCATATACGTTTCCACCAAGCTCTGCACGAATATCATCCATAGTAATAAGACCACACTCTAAATCATCCTTCTGTTCATCAGTGAGCATATCTTCTGTAATCTCTGTCTTCTGAGCACCATTCAGCATATTTACAACAGCTCCATACTCCTTAAATGTATCATCATCGACCATAAATTTATGCTTAATTGACTCTGCTCTCTTCTTGGCTTTTTCATCTGCATCATCAGAAGGAACTGGAATTGTAATTGTAACTGGTACAGGAATATTACCTTTACGATTATTGTCATACTCCATCATGTAACCGTTCACATAATACTTGCCCTTCTCCTCAACGCTCATATCATCTAAACTCCCAGAGTTAAATAAAATATTGATTGTTGCTGTAGATGACTCTTCTGCATCATCTGCTGCAAGATAAATACGATTGGGCACATAAGACTCATATACTTTCTCATTTTTATCTGAATACTGATATTCCCCATTTCCACGAATAAAGAATTTTTTATCAGAAAACTTTCCACTGTTAATTACCTTTTTGATAAAATCAATAAAATCCCACTCGGAAATAAACTCATGTCTTCTCTTATTACTTTTTTCAAGTTCGGCAGTTACATCAGCTTCATTCTCAAGACCAATCTCTTTTAACTCTTCATCAGTAAGACTTGTACCCTCTTTAATCTTCTCGGCAGCCTTCTCAAGTTTATATCTACGACCAGGTTTCTCAAGGTCAATAATAAACTTTTTAAACTCTGCAATCTCCGCTAATTTTGGTGAAGTAAGTCTCTCTTTAAATGGAATCTTAATTGACTCGCCTTTAACTTTTTTACCATTCTCGTCTACGCTGCCCTTGGTGAAACTATAGATATCGCCATGTCCATCACCAAAAGCACCTGCTGTTACTGTAAGCATATGGCGATTATCACCACAAGCTACGTTAAACATTAACTGTTTACGCACCCAACCAGACTCATAAGTTTTCTCAGTATCAGGATGAAACTTATCTGTCTCCTTTGGAATACTTAACTTTCCTGTCATTTCAAAATTCATTAAATGAATCCTCCTTATAATATGTAATAAAATTTTTTGATAACTATATTTGAACAGTCTTACGACTGGAACACAGAAGTTAATTTATGTAAACATCTATGTATAATCAGTGATTTTTGAGTGTAAAAACCCAAGGGTATGCTGTTCTTCCACCCATATTTATATTCTCTATTCAGTTTTGATTTTTGGAATTTTTGAACGATCTGTTCAAGACTGATTAGATATTCTCTAAGAACAAGATGATTTAGCGAAAATCACATTCATCTATGCCATAATACTCTTGTATATCAATATAATATTGGTTATCATGTAATGGAGTTTTCTTAGCTCTTTCAAAATACTTGCTAATATCTAACCAACATTGATGTTTCGTAAGAGGTTGAATATTCATACCTAAGTGATTGTTGATGAATAATATTGTCTTTTTCTGTTTTTCCGTTGGATTATATTTCTCAGGAATCTTCCATTCATCATCTAAATATATAATTTTACAGGACTTACAAACAAATTTTTTATATTCAACTTTCTGATAATAAATCTCTTTATCTCCACAATGATAAAACTCTTCCATTTTACAATAGTTTTTATTATCCATTTCTTTGTCACAATTAGGACACTTCACTTTCTCACCTCGTTTATATATTCTCTTATTTCTAACAAATATAATATTCGTTATGTTTTTTTGTTTGAAAATTTTAAACTGAATCGTTCAAGACTAATTAGATATTATCTAAGATATTTCCTGTTACTTCATACATTTCCAAATCATTTAATTCACACCATGATTCGAAGTTATCTCTCTGAACATACCAACCAACATTCATTCCGAGAAATTCATTTTCACCATTTCCATAAGATACTACATTATATAATTCTCCGTTTAGAATGTCATTTTCAAAGATTAACTTGCCATTCTTATCATGACTGCCAGTACATCTACACAATGTCTTTGGATCTATTTCATATTCTCTAAACACATTTGGCAGTCCCCAATCTGTCATCTCATCACGTATGATATAATGATGTGTCTGAACAGGATCTCTATCATAATCTTCTTTAAAACAATATGTAGTCTCTTGTTTACTCGCATAAAATCCTGTAATCCATATGTTAGAATTTAATAATTTTGCTTTACATAGCTGTGTATCTAAATTCTTCATTTCCACCACTTATATTCTCTATTTATACAGTAATTCTTACTTTGATAAATCTATATGATTGATCAGCATTTGGATATTTCTCTCTATCCGCTTTACTAATAAACATATCATACGGTCTAATCCATACTTTCTGATCTTTTAAATTCTGATATACAACCATCTTTTCTTCTGTTTCTGTATTAGTTCCAATGGCAACAATCTTATAGAAACCACCTTTGAAATGTTGTATTGTGTCTCCTGGTTGAAAATCTCTATCATACATGAATAAATCATCTACGCCATTTGATTCCATATGTCCAAATATCTGAACATTCATTGTGATAAATTCACCATGTTTTAGTAATTCATCCTTATCAATAAGAGCCATATTATCAACTAAATAATCATTCTCTTTTTCTTCGCAAATAACAATCTGTCCTGACTTCCAATTATTTGCAAAATCTTCATTAAATCTAAACTGTGACACTTTTCTCACCTCCTCAAATTTCACAAAGAAACAGTGATTTCTTGCTATTCTTATATTCTCTGTTTCTTGATATTGATACTGTAAAACCCTTGATTTATAAGGGTTTTCAGCACCTCATTTTTATTATTCTCTAAAAATCATTGAAAATTAGGGATTTTTGCTCGATTTGAGCATTTTTGAAAATTTTGACCTCTGAAACCCTTGTAAACACTAGGTTTGTAAAGCCAAAGAAATGTCAGATTCATTGGCTTTAAAAAATACCATTTATTATCAAAATATTTGATAAACGGCTAAAAACTATAGCCTCTATCCAATTGTTTTGTGAACCTTTGGGATTACCTTTCACTTGGATGTTTAATGGAATATTCAAGTTAATTACTCTCGAATATTCCTGTAACATATAAATCACACTCTTGGAAGAGTGGAGTGCTTAAACACTCCATAAAACACCCAAGGTTTTATATAAAATTATTCACCATTTACCAGCCTTGCAGATGCTTACAGCCAAATACAACTATGCTAAACTGTATATCAAGGTTTTGATAAATCTTTACAACTTTACTATTTACTCTTTTAACTTTGACTCATAATTTAAACTTTGAACTTCTGAGCGTTGTTATTTGAGTCTTACAACTTTAAACTTTACAGCACACACCTATCATTATCGTAGGCAATCTGATAATTAAAGTATAATTTCATATTTGATGTTATACATATCAGCCAATGGTTTCACCATTATCTTGCCGAATTATGTACTGTAGTAAGTTGAAATTATACAAATCATATAAATTAATCATCTTTTATCAATTCAATAATTTGCATTTTTTATTATTTTGCAGATTTCTTTTTCAGCTTTACATAAGTCTATATCTGCAAAAGACTGATGAGTTGTAGTTTAAAGTTTTCGGTAAACAGTGAATAACTTCTAATTAACTATTCTCTCTTTAATAGTTAATTTCAATCTCTGTTACAGCATTTGATGTGCTAAGTGAAGCATCTACTTCTGCTTTGAAAGATGCAATGCTCTCTTCTAATGTATTAATTTTGTCTAAAATCTTAATAGGATCAATTAACTCATATGAATTTGCATTGATAAAATCTTTCTTTGTCTTCTCGAAATCATCTGTATTAGTCTTGCCTTCCTTAGAACCGTAAATGCCAATTACATACTGTTCTGCTCTCTTTTCAAGGTCATCACCGTTCTGTTTGAGGATTTCAGCCTGTGCCTTATCATACTGTTTCTTTAATGCGGCTAACATCTTCTCATCAAACTCTACACCATGATTCTTCATTTCAATAGCTTCTGCCACTGTGTATTCAATACCATTAATAGAAACCTTTGTTGTAGCATTTGATAAAACAACTGCTCTCTTGATTGCATTTCTTCTTTTAATAAGGTCTGTTGCCTTGTCGTAATAACCTTGCATAACGCCTTCGTATTCCTTAACTGGTACACCCTTAATCTTTTCATTGGAATGCTTGTTTGCTACACAATAAGTACCACCATTGATTGCAGAAATAATTCTATCATCTACGATTTTTAACTCTGCAAGTGCCTTGTGAATTGTCATTTTTTCTGTTGTCATAATGTTCTCTCCTTTTTAACTTTGATTTTTAAACTTTATATTTTAGGCTTGTCGCCTTGTTACACTTATATATTCTCTCTTTCTGTTCGCAAGAAATCGAAATTTCATGGTACTTTTATCACTATATATAGTGTATATTTATTTAATACACACTATATATAGTATCTTATTTTATTCTACCACGTTCCAATCTTCTGCAAGCATATCTGTCTGACTTGGAAGCCAAGGAACTACATTTCCTTGTGCAGTTTTCATAGCGATATATGCTCCGTATTCCACTAGTCCGTTCTCATTGACAAGACTTGCTGCAATTTCTGTACAAGGAGCATATGCACCGACTGGGACATAATACAAAAACATATCCTTACCATTCCATCCAACTCTTGCTACTTTCTTACCATTCTTTAAAGCTTCAATTGCCTGTCCAAAATTCATCATTTTAAAATCTCCTTTACTTCGTTTATCTCCAACTGATACTGTAATATGATTCATTATATTGATTGCCAGTTTCAACTTTATAACCAAGTTCCTCTAATTTCTTTCGTGTTTCAGGTTTTAAACAACCATCTTCACTGATTGAAAACTTACCATCTGCAATTGCATCTCTAATCAATTTTGATAACTCTGCTAATTGCTGTGTAGTGCAACTATCAATTGCATTGTTTGTCATTTTATTTGCTTCTGATGCAAACGGAATGATATTCTTTGGTGGCTGAAATTCTGGCATAGGAATGTTAGAGTCTGTTAAAGGCAAAGAAGTAATTGTATCTTTACATGTATTCTTTTCATCACATAGAACACACGCATAATACATTCTACTTTCTTTTGGATATTTACAACTCATTTATTTATTCTCCTTCTAAACCTGTTTGTACGATAGATTTTTTAACGGCTCAACTGCTTTATTAACAGCAGCTTTACCCATTTCCTTGTTCCACACTTCGCCTTTTCTGACTTTTGCAAAGAACAAAACATAGTCTGAAATATTATTCTCTACATCTCTATAAAATTCTTCATCTTCTTCACCATCGTCAAATTCAGATTTGCACAAATCAAGAATCATCTCTGTCAAAGCAGCTTTTGCAACTTTAATTAAATCATCCGCTGTTTCAGCCTGTTCTTTTGCAGATTCAGTTTTTAGTGTAGATCTTTCTGGCACTGAGAAATAATATAATTGTTTAAAACCTTGCTCTTTTGTGTCTTCGATATGAATTCCCATATATTCTAATGTAAGTACAGTTTTAAGATTTTCTTCAATCTGTTTTGGATTAGTTATCTCCATTTGTGTCACCTCCCAAGGAAACCGATAATTCGTACTTGTTTATTCTCTGTTCTTAGAATCCCATTTAATAAAATCTTCTAAATCATATTCACCAGATTCTTCTTCCTTAATCTCAGGAACGAATACGTTATAATTACCTTCGTTGCGATCATGCTCAGTAATTTGTTTCAACATTTCATACATATTTGTAATTCCTAACTGATATGCTATCTTCTCACCTTCAGTCATTCCGTCACAAATTTCATCATTCTTGTTTTCTAATAGATCCTTATATTTTTCTAAGCTTTCTACGATTAATAAAAATTCTTCGTTCATTTACATACTTACAGTCACATCAGTTCGTCTATCATAAGCCCAATCAACATCAAACGAAGTCATATTATCTGTGCTGACTACTTCGCCATTTTTAATTACAACTGGCTTACCTCTATATGGGACGAACACCATACATTCCATATCTTTATTGCTTGTCTGTGATTTCAATAACGACTGTATGATTCTATCCTGTTCCTGAATAATATCTCTGTAGCTGTTATATGTTCTAATCACATCATCATGTTCTCTCTTATAGCAATCAATTAAATGTATAATGTTGTTATTAAGACTACTAATTGCATCAAAAATTTTATCAAATGCTTTCATATACTTATTCTCCTCTTACATCGCCTTTGCAATCGACTTAACCTGATTATCAAGGTATTTTACAATTAATCTCATCTCTGCCAATTCCAAGCCACTACTAAGACTAAATTCGTCCTCATCATAACAAGATGAACCTGCTTTCAAAGCACCACTTCTAACCTGAATTCTCTTACCATTATTTCTATACTGATATTTAATAGTCTTTTCATCGCCCTTAATATCAATAAAAGTAAGTTCATGTGTCAAATTCCATTTACTCCAAGTTCTCTTTGCAGGTGTCTCAACCTTTTCAAAATACTTCTCGTACTCGTCATATGACATACAGCCAAGATGACAACCTCCAAACTTAAAACAGATTACTCCACCTTCCTGAATATCAGTTACTTCACAAATCTCACCGATGTTGTCAAAAACCCCCATCTTACGAACTAATTTAATTCGATCACCTTTAATCATGCTGCTTTATCCTCCTTATTCGCAAATTTTTTGTTAAATGCATCAATAGCTTTCTGATCCTCTGCTGTTACGTCATCATTGAATCTTCGTCTAGTCTGTACAATATGATTATTTCTTACTTCAATCGTTACCAAACTCTCATCTGGTTTATTCCTCTTCCTCAAGAAAAGAATGTGGCACTTACCGTCAATAACCTTATCTATGTATGAAGATACGCAGTTATTTTGCGATGCAGCCTCAAATGTCTTGATTCTATCCAGATACAACCATAAATCCTTGGCGTTGTAGCCATATTCATTCACTAATTTATTAAAAAATGAATAATAAATACAAACACCATCTACTCTATCCCATATATCTGTATTCCAAGCAATATAAATATCATCAAAATCTAAACTTAGATAATCCAAGTTATAAGCTATGTAATGTGCATCTTGATTTTCTTTATAATACTTAACAGTATTGTTGGATAATTTAATGGGATATTTACGACATAATTTGATTAGAGATTTCGGAATCTCATTTATAGAATACTTGAACCGAAGACCATCTTTGATAATGTCATCAAATCCTGCTGAGAAGATTTGTTCAAATTTACTATACCTTGGAACTCTATCAAGAATTGTTCCTATATTGCTTATTGAATATGAGTATGCTTCTGAATTTCTAACAAATCGTAAAAACTTTGCATACTTTTCATCATCACAACAATCAAATAATTCATTTAGAGTAAAACCACTCAACTGATTACATAGATTTTTTACTGGTTTACCCTTAATTCCAATAGCAGTCTTTGTTGCGAAATCATATTTTACAGTGCGTCCATCTTCATAATCGAAAATAAGATACTGCTTATCTTTATATACTCTCGTTTATATCACTCCTATCTGTTAAAATTTCCGAAAGAAACGAATCTTTCCTGTTAATTTATTCTCTTTTTATTTTTCAACCATTCCTTAATATCATCTTCTGGAAAGTAATCATATCCGCCACCTGATAAAGAGTCTTGAAATTCATCTATTTGATTCACAATTTCATCAAGTGTTTTATTTCTCTCTTCACTCAGTAACCTCTTACAGTTCTCATATTGAATATCATTTGTCTCATAAGCATTTCTGAGATTGCTTTCTAAGCAGCGAATAATATCAATCAGTTCATCTTTTGTCATAGTTTTTAATGTGCTATCTGAATATGTTTTTCTTCCATCACCTATTGACATGTATTTATTCTCCAATTTCTATCTTCTGACCAACGAATTTCTGAAGCTGTTCATTTACATCATCAGGATAAGTTTTTACAACATAATCAGTACAAACATGAATTTTAGTAATAACACTATTCTCGTCATATTCAATACTTCCAAGTGTTCCACCTGGAATTCTGATGGGTAAACAACCATCCTCATAATCACAAAGCACATAATGTTTCCAGTGTCCATTAGGATCAAGTCCAGCAAGTTTATCCAACTCTGTTGTGATTTCACAATAATATTCATTCATTTTTGAATATCTTGAATTCGCATATTTGTTAATCAGCTTCATGATACAGTTCTCCTATTTCTTTTATTTTCCTTATATAAAGCATTTAATTCTTGCTCTAATTTCTTTTTCTCCATAGGATTCTTACAATACTTTATTCTTTTCTTAAGAGTAGATATATCTTGTTTTGGTGGTTCAGGAACAAGTGCTAAATCATCTAAAAGGTCAAATTCTTTAGCTGGCTTAAGTAAATCTTCAAATAAGTCTCCTTGTGACTCTACATTTAAATCCTTATATTTTTGGTCAAGTTCATTTTGTATTTGACTCTCCATCGTTGCACTTATCATTTTTCCTATTGCATCCATCTGCTTACTAACAACCATTAAGACTTTTATAGCATCACTTATTTTTCCTAATTTATCATTTAATTCTGAAATATTAATCACCTCGTTCTACTCTATGTCGCAACTTTTATATTTTCCCTTCATAATGTTATTCTCCTAAATCCATTCAATCTCTTTGCAATATAATGAGCAACATGGGTAAATACAATTTAAAAATATCTCACGATTAATATTACGAGAGACTTTTATCTTATAGAATTGGAAACCTCTTTGTGAAGAATCAGTATAATCGAAATAATACCATTTTTCTTTATTCGCAAATATAACTCTATCTTTTTGCCGTATTTTAATCTTATCCAAATTATTGTTCACAAAATTATTCCAATCTTCATCCGTAGAAAAGAATCCACAAACAACAATCTGATTACTACATGGATATTTTCTTCCCTCTTGTTTATTGATTTTCTCGGATATTAGCTTCATTTCTTCTTCCATCATCTCTATACATCACCTCCCAATAAAGAAAAAATTCTTTCTAATCTAACCACCTATTATCCAAATAGTAGAACCCAAATACCATTCCACCGATTAAAATAACCCAAAAAATCCAGAAAATAATAATTGGAAAATCAGATTCTAACCTTTCTATCGTCTCATCAATAGTCGAATTATTATAAAATGATGTATTATCTGAAATGGTTTTATCTCTCAAATCTGTAAAAATTGTTCCTTTATACTCAGTACCAACACCATAATATTTATACCTTACATGGCTTGATTCTTTAATTGTGTCAATATAATCAGTACCAGGTAAATCAATCTTATTACTTGCGAAATTTACTCCACAAATGATATTTCTTTACACTTAATATCTTCACTTCCGACTCTATCCCAAGTCCAATATGTTTCTGTTGTATAATAAGTTTTTGATTTACCATTGACAGTTCTTGTATGGGCTACTCGTCTTGTATGTTTTGTATATCGCTCTTTAATTTTTTCTACATACATATATTCCCCACTAATTTCAGGATATGTAACTGTATCTACTGCTTTCAAATCACCATATACAAACGCATTACCAACATTTGTATCCATTCCATATTGGAACATTTCTTGACTTTCTATCTTAACAGCTTTGTTATAAATTTCATTTTTATCCATTTGGTGTTCTGAAATCTTGGAAGAAATCAGAATACCAAACAGAATCATAACTGCAATGATAGAAATACTAGCCAAGATTTCACGTTTTGTTATTTCAAAATCGCCAAAATCAAAACCTTTTCTACCATGTCTCATATACTAATCCTCTTTGAACAACGACTGTGGAGCATCAACTGGCGCATTGTAATCCAGATACTCATATTCCTGTACTTCATATCCAAGCAATCCAAGAAACTGTCTTGTAGGGAACTTTCTCACATATCGCTTGTATTCCTTAATCTGTTTATTGTAATTGCTGCGATACTCTGCAATCATATTCTCTGTCATAGATAACTCATTCATAAGAGTCTTATAGTTCTCATTGGACTTCAGCTCAGGATATGCTTCTGCAACTGCTGTAATAGCTGTTGTTACATTCTCAATATCTCCTGTTGATCCACGACCATCTGCAACTGCTGTCAATGTATCAGCTTCATGTTTATCATACTGTTTTACGCAATCAGCAAGGTTATATACAAGGTCAACTCTTCGCTTTTCCTGTACCTTAATATCTGATGACGCTGTATTTACCTGCTCCTCAAGTGCAATAGCTTTATTCTGCGAACTCTGTACACCAAATACAATCATCAAAATAACTGCTAATACTCCTATGCCAATAATTACTGGCACTTTCCAATTTGTGTTCTTCATTTAAAATCTCCTTTATATATAATATTTTTATTAGTTACACTGTAATATTCTCTTATTTACTGGGATTCCCATAGCCGAATGGCTTAGATATGATTAAAAATTTTCAAAAGAAAGATTGGATTCTTACGATTCCTCTTTCTCATCCATAATTGCACCACAATTAGGGCAATATTTTGATTTCAACTTCTGGTTTGCATAATACAGTTTATATATTTTTTTATTACAAACTGAACAATATACACCTTCATTTGCGCATTCATCTAATGCAACCCAATAACCATGCTTTCTATCAGTTTCTTTTGTATTGTCTTTTACATCATCCATTGGGACTGTCATAGTTCCTGCTATGACATTAGCATTAAGAAATTTTGATAGAACATCTCCAAGTATTAACTCTACGTTGTCTACAAGTATTTCATTATTTGGCATATATGACCTGTGATATTCTAACCATTCATTTATTGTATAAACTTCTATATTGGTCAATATACCCATTTTCTCTGCCATACTCATAAGATTGTTTTTATTATTCATTGTAGATGTAATAATCGGTTTTCCTGTTACATATGCTGTTGAAATAAGCATTGCCGTTTTACCAATCCCACGTCCACGATTTATAATTCTCATATTTTCGCCTCCAATGTATTATTCTCTCAAAATTCAATGATATGTTGCATTCATGTGAAGTTACTCAGATAATATCTTCTGAAACATATCATCTACTGAGTCCAATAAATCATATCTCTTATCAAATGCTGCCGTTGAACTTCTTGCAAATTTACGCTCTCGATTGGAATACTGAAAAATCACCGAATAATTCATCTGATTTTTTAATGTACCACTTATATGCTTCTTCTGGTGTTTTATATCTTTTGGGAGATTTTATGGATTTACCATTATACTGAATGGATGCTCTCCATTTATCTCTTTCCTTGTCATAATAAACACCTTTATATCCAGAAGTATTATTAGAATTTTTGTATTTGTTAAAGCTATTTTCCTGATTACAGCATAATCTAAGATTACTCTTTCTGTTATCTAATCTGTTACCATTTATATGATCTACCTGTATATTTTTATCTGTAATTTTCAATATTGTTCTGTGAAAACTAATATGCCCATAGTCTTTGGTCGCAACTGCGTATCCGTGACTATCTTTCCAATAACATTCTTTTAAATCATACCAATCTTCAATATCACATAGCATAATCTTATCAGGATTGTTATCTATAAAGACTTTAACAATATCTCCGTCTTCTTCGTACTGATTATATTTTTTATTTATGTTATATGCTGTCTCTGATTTAGATTTGCATCCACAACTTTTGCTCATGCCTCTTATAGCATTCTGTATAAATAAAGTTTTTTCTCTTCCACAATCCAAACATCGACAAACAAAATATTTATTATATCCACTTTTATGAGAAAATCTAATAACTTCCCATCTTCCAAATACTTTACCTTTTAAATTTTCTTCTGTAAGTTGTATATCATCATCTCCTAATTCTAATTTTTTCAAACATATCATCCGTAGAATCAAGTAATGTAAATCTTTGATTCATTGAAGCAGTAGAACTTTTTGCAAACTTTCTTTCTACCATATCTATAAAATATGTAAATTCAGAATCATCGCCCATATAGAACTCATTCCATTCATCATCAGACATCAATCTTCTGACATTCAACTGGTCGATTGCAAGATTATCAAAGCTAACTACCTTAAATTTCTCAATAATATCTGCAAGATTTTCATATAACCAATTCTGCTTTACAACAATGTTTTCATGATCTTCTGAATAAAAATCATCACCACGTCTTAAATGTTTATAACCAAGAATCAACATCTTCAGATTATTATTCTCCAAAGCTTCTACGTCTGATGGCTTTAATACTCCGTTGATTACATGAATAACCGCATTTGGATATTTCTTAATAAGTTCGATAAATTTTTCTGTGGGATTTACAAGTGATACACCAAGACCATAGATAAGTTTTTCATCAACAAGCTTTTTAATAAGTTCTTGTTTTTTCTCAAAATGAATCTGATTTACCGTCATGTTTACAATAACTTTTCTATCTTTGAGTTTCTGTAAGAATGGAATTAAATCAGGATGACTTGTAGCATCTCCACCTCCAAGAGCAACTTCCTGATACGGATGAAGTGTGTTAATGAATTTCTCATTCAAAATGTCTCCAAATTTTCCATTTATTGTGCTACCTTCATGGCAGAATGGACATCCCATATCGCAAAAATTACAAATTTTTATATCCATATTCTCTGCAAAAGCTGGTACAAATTCATCCTCTTCTGTTTCTCTAATTTTTGTTCCATCGCTCAAAATTGTGGTTCTAAAGTTTCCATTCTTATATCTTCCTAATAATTCCATTCTTAAAAGCCTCCTAATTAATTGTGACCGTAATATCCAAATGCATATACAGTCTCGCCATTTGCTCCTGTATAAGATTCTTCAAAAGTCTCATACTCTTCAGAAACATTGTTCCAATATTCTTCAGAAGTACAATAATCTGATTCTTCTAAAACACGATTAAATTCATCGTCATTATTCCAATCTACACCAAGATATTTCGGTTCTTTTGTTCTCCAATTCACTGCTTGTTTGAATTTTTCAATCATTTCTTCTTTTGTGTACAGTTTGTGAGAACCCCATCTTTCTATATACATATTCCCCTTTTCAAACTCATCGTATTCTTTTTCGCTACACATCGTTATCGAATGTGTGCTTGATGAGTTAGTTTCAAATACTCCACGTCTAATCTGTCTCTTCATATCATTAATTTCCTTTCATATAAACTTCATAATTATCGAATTCTGGTTTTAAACCACCGTAATTTGTATAAGTACCCCAACTTGTTTTTTCTTCACCTTCGTTGACATACATTCTGTCACTAAATCCATCTGAATTATCATTACCTGTAATAATGACCGAATTACCAAATAAGTATCTAAATAGTTTATCTGAATCCGATAATACATCATTGACAAAATCTTTTGTTTCACATGGATGATCAATGTAACCATCAATATCATAATAATATCTAGTTTTACCACCATATTTCCATGATTTTACTTTTAGTTCTGGGAGAGTGTATTCAATATTATTGCTATCTAAAATATCCTTTAACTTCTGTAAATTTTCATCCGCCTCATCTTTATCAAAACTTAAAATCGCAGTAATTAAATATGAAGCCTTATTATATAAACTATCATATTCATCATTTTCCCAACCAAATTCGCCAATTTCAAAATCAATATGACTAAAGGAATTATGTCTATACTCACTTTTTGTAATACAAATTGCATGTGTACTACTTGAATTAGTTTCAAAAGTACCTCTTCTAATCTGTCTCTTCATTTTTTCTTACCTCCTTAATTTAATATTCTCTCTTTATAACCAATGAAACCTGAAATTACTGTTACTGCATATCATTTAATTCTTTATTAATATCTTTCTCAACTTCTCTTCTATATTTCTTTTTAAATAACCTACGATTCTTCTTTTTCATCTTTCTCCAACCGTTGTGATTATTTGCCCAACAAGCATAATCATGGGAGAACCAAGATTGATGATTTTCAGAAAATTGTCGTCTTTTAATCTCTGATCTCATAAAGCTCCTCTACTTACAATTCCTAAGTTCAACATTGTAGTCATCCTTAACATCAATAGTGACCTCTCTCTGAAATTTTCCCTCCTTATCATAGAGGGATAAATAATATCTATTATTACCACGCTGCTCTAAGTCAAGATTCTCATTCTCAAATAATAATACTCGTCTCTGCCTCTGCATTGGTTTATTCTCTACCTTCAAGTTATTTATTGCTTCTTTTGAACCGACAAAGATTGGTGATTTTAATTCTTCAAGAATACAGCTAATATCATCGTCTAGCCTATCATCATCTTTTGTATGTCTATCAACTGCTTTGATTACGTCTTCCTCAAATAATAATCTGTTTGCCACTTTTAATATTCTCCTTTCCACTCACCTAATTCATAGAAATCGTTTATTTGATCATCCAACTTTCTAACCTGTTTTCTCAGCTCATAATCTTCTTTTTTACTATCTGTTCTCTGACACTTTTTCCATAATTCTTTACGCTGCTTAGTCAGCTCATTGTACTTATCAGATAGATCAATCTCATCTACGACTGAAATCTCAATTTTCTCTCCACAATGAGGACAAAACTGAATTGGATAATTGTCTGTCTGCTCCCATTCGTCTTCATAAGATTTAATAACTTCTGTATGTGAAGTACAGAATTGAGGAATAAAATTACCATCATCTTCATGTTCTCCACCAATATCATTTATATCTTCACCTGTAAATACAATAGCTTTATCATTCTGAACTTTATCGCAACAATATGTAAATGGTTTATATTTGTATGAATAAGTATCATTGAATTTTAATTTGATTAATTCTATCTTCATTTCTTTATTTATTCTCCTAATTTCCTGCCACACCATTTTTGTATTATTTAAAATTCTGATGAGTGATTATATCCTCACCATTCAGGTGCAAAATCACCTGCAATCTTTCGATTGATTAAGTAGCATTTAAGCTACTTTATTATTCTCTGAATCATTCTTACTTTGTTCATACTTTTCAGAGATATCATAATATTCTCTTGCTTCCTGTTTACTCTTTTCAGTAACTTGTCCACTTTCCATCCAAAGAGTTGACATTGCTATATTTCTGGCAGCATTAAAATCAGCATTAAAACCAGTTTTCTCATATTTTTTATGACTATCACAATTTTCATTTGCACATTCAAAAACTGACTGTGACTTTCTCTGACCAAACTCCCAATTACCACATACACTGCAAATCTGTGATGTATAACAAGGATTGATTTTTCTTACTTCAATTCCGTACTTAGCTGCTTTATATGTAATATAATCTTGAAGTTTATAATAACTCCAATTTCTCAGGATAAAATCGCTTGTATCATATCCTGTTAAATTTTCAATATTTATGTATTTAGCGTTATGTTTTAAAGCAAAATCAACGACTCTTTTACTTATCATATGACAATATGTTTCAACAAAATGTGCTTCTGCTTTCTGTAATCTCTCTA
>ULPZ01060316.1_pt1 | contig 40701 bp, 24 predicted proteins | sample 1953991 | NCBI WGS metagenome assembly ULPZ01 (sample SAMEA4835642, study PRJEB28245) | human gut metagenome | biome: gut microbiome; material: fecal sample | place: Denmark | collected 2008
CAAAAGTAATAGGATATTTTGAAATATGCAATATCTTTGCAGAAAAAATATTCAAAATGGATAAAATTATTGGTTTGGGCTACGCTTTGCTGGGGGTGCACATGAAGCCGGAAAGGGAAGAACTGCTGGCGGAAATGCATCTGGTGAAGGGTGGTATGAACTGTATAGAAGAAGATAACCTACTGAAATTCAAATATATTGTAGAAACAACAAAATGCCGGAAAGTGTCGGGAGGCCTGGTCGGGGTTACCATGCGTGGCTTGGCGAGGCTGGGAGCGGCAGTTGGCTTCATTGGTAAGGTGGGAAATGATGAAGATGGAATTTTTTATGAGAAGAGCATAAAAAAAACGGGAGTGGAGCCTTTCTTGCCGGTGGATGCAGAGGCATCGACAGGTTTTTCGGCTACGATAGTGATGCCCGATGGCAGTTGTGCATGGGCTTACTACTTGGGGGCGGCTGGACAGCTGCAGGCTGAAGACCTGGGGATGGAAATGTTTCGGGGATATGCTTATCTTTATATAGAAGGTTTCCTGTTGCAAAATCACGCCATGATATTGCGTGCTATAGAGTTGGCCAAGGAGGCGGGGCTTCAGGTATGTCTGGACATGGGGATATGTCAGGTAGCAGCCGAGGAACGTGAATTTTTCTTGTCTCTGATAAATAAGTATGTGGATATTGTTTTTGTAGGTGAGCAGGAGATATGCACGCTGATGGGACAGGACTTTGACGGGGCGTTTGCCGCACTGGGCAGAATATGCAGTGTGGTGGTGGCCAGACAAGGAACTTCGGGGTGGCAAATACGTAAAGGAACGGAAGAAATGCATGTAATGCCGCAGAAGGTGAAGAAAGTGTTGGATATTACGGGTGAAAGTAATTATTTTGCAGCCGGGTTCCTGTATGGACTGACGAGCGGATATGCACTGGAGAAATGTGGATACATGGGAGCGGCGATGGCGGCTGAAGTGGCACAGGTGGCTGGGACGGAATTGTCGCCGGCGGCATGGAAACGCTTGATGGCGTGTGTAGAGACATTGGCCGGGAATGTGGAAGTAAGTCGTGGACTATAGGAAGGGAAAAAGATGAAATGGTGTGGCGGCAGGCTGATGGATGGCTGGAGCCACGGTTAGATAAGAGTTTTGTAGTTGGATGTCTTTGTAGCGGGTGCGGGATGTTGGTTGCCGGCAGATGGCAGAAATGACATGGCGCAGGCGGTAGAAGGCAGATTTTTTTAAGAATATGAATGTGAAAAGATTGATTAGAATGCGTTGGATGTTCCTGGTACTGATGGTGCTGGGAGGCATTGTCTTCTGGAGCTTTCAGAGTGCAGAGGAACGGAATTTCAGAGTGGCAAAGAATCTGGATATATTCAACTCTATAGTGAAGGAGTTGGATATGTTTTATGTAGATACACTGGACCCGGACAAGACTATACGTAATGGCATCGATGCGATGCTTTATTCACTGGACCCCTATACGGAGTATTTTCCGGAAGATGACCAGAGCGAGTTGGAGCAGATGCTGAAGGGTTCGTATGGCGGTATCGGTTCTGTTATTACCTGGAACGAGAAGCTGAAGCGTTCTATGATAGCCGAGCCATACGAGCACATGCCGGCGGCAGAAGTAGGTCTGAAAGCTGGTGATGTGCTGATGGAGATTGACGGCAAGGACCTGATGGGAAAGAATAACCAGGAGGTGAGTGAAATGTTGCGCGGACAGGTGGGTACCAGCTTTAAGTTGACGGTACAGCGTCCGGGTACCAAGAAACCGCTGGAGTTTGATATTGTAAGACGTTCTATTCAGCTGCCGTTTATTCCTTATTATGGTAAGCTGGAGCATCAGATTGGTTACATTAACCTGAGCACATTCTCGGGTAATCCTTCGAAGGAATTTAAGCAGGCTTTCCTCGACTTGAAGAAGCAGGGCATCACTTCGCTGGTGATAGACTTGCGTAACAATGGAGGTGGCCTGCTGGATGAGTCGATTGAGATTGCGAACTTTTTCGTGCCCCGTGGCAAGACATTGGTGACGACCAAGGGACGAATAGCACAGGCCAGCAATACATATAAGACATTGCGGGAGCCGCTTGACTTGGATATTCCGCTGGTGGTACTGGTTAATGGTGGTACGGCTTCTTCGTCAGAAATTCTGGCGGGTTCGTTGCAGGATTTGGACCGTGCGGTTATCATAGGTACGCGTACTTTCGGAAAAGGACTGGTGCAGACTACACGCCCGTTGCCTTATGGGGCGACCATGAAGCTGACAACTTCTAAGTATTACATTCCAAGCGGGCGTTGTGTGCAGGCCATTGACTATAAACATCGCAATGAAGATGGTAGTGTAGGGCGTATACCTGACAGTTTGACTACAGTGTTCCATACGGCAGCAGGACGCGAAGTGCGTGATGGTGGCGGAGTGACGCCGGACATTACGGTAGAGCCGGAGAAGTTGCCTAACATTCTGTTCTATCTGGTAAATGATAACCTGGTATTTGACTATGCAACACAGTATTGCCTGAAACATCCGACTATACCGGAACCAGAGAAGTTTGAGGTGACGGATGCTGATTATGCTGAATTTAAGGAACAGGTGAAGAAGGCCGACTTTAAATATGATCAGCAGACGGAGAAGATTCTGAAGAATCTGAAGGAGATGGCTGAGTTTGAAGGTTACCTGGAGGATGCTTCCGAGGAGTTCAAGGCGCTGGAAGGAAAGTTGCAACATAACTTGGACCGTGACCTGGATTACTTCTCGCGTCAGATAAAGGAAATGATTGCGCAGGAAATCGTGAAACGTTATTACTATCAGCGGGGCAGCATTATACAGCAGCTGAAGAAAGACAAGGACCTGAAGGAAGCGGTGAAGGTACTGACGGATGCAGAGCGCTATAAGAGCCTTCTGAGTGCGCCGGTAAAAGAAGAGAAAAAGGCGGAATAAGGAAGTGGATAATCGTTTAAGAATAGACAAATGAATGCTAAATATCTGATAACTTTGTTGGTGGCAGTCTTGACATTGACAACTGTCAAGGCGCAGGACGCGTACAGTGCGTATGAAAAGAAAGTGTATGTCTCGGCTCAGGGTGATACGTTGCGTTACCGCTTTTTGCGGCCGGAGCAAGAGAAAGCCGGAGAGAAGTATCCGCTTGTTCTCTTCTTGCATGGAGCGGGAGAACGGGGGAATGACAACCAGAAACAGCTGACTCATGGTGGACAGATGTGGCTGAATCCGGTAAATCGGGAAGAGCATCCGGCATTCGTGCTGATGCCGCAGTGTCCTGAAGACGGCTATTGGGCCTATGATGCACGTCCGGAGTCATTCATTCCGGCAGAGATGCCCGTACAGCAGGAACCGTCACGGGTATTCCGCACGCTGAAGGCGTTGCTCGATTCCTGTCTGTCCATGTCTCAGGTAGATAAAGACCGTGTTTACATCATGGGCTTGTCCATGGGTGGTATGGGAACGTATGACATGGTAGTTCGTTATCCCGAACTGTTTGCAGCCGCTATTCCTATTTGTGGAACGGTGAACCCTTCGCGTCTGGCTGTGGCCAAGGATGTGAAGTTCCGCATTTTCCACGGAGATGCCGATAATGTGGTGACGGTAGAAGGTTCGCGCCAGGCGTATAAGGCATTGAAGGCAGCAGGAGCTGATGTGGAGTACATCGAGTTTCCGGGTGTGACACACGGCAGCTGGAATCCGGCTTTCAACAAAGAGGATTTTATGGACTGGCTGTTTGGACAGAAACGCTGAGCAGATAAAAATACGGAAATATAGTTATAGGCACGTCAGAAGTACTGTGGAAGAAACAGTACTTCTGACGTGCTTTTTTTATGTGTTGGTTGGGGGAGGAGTCGTATTGGGAGTTTGTTGCTGGGTGGCTATGATTGGGAGTCCATAATAAACGATTGTAACCTTGATGTAGCCTGCTTGTAGGCCATTGTAGGCGGGGTAATAGCACTATCCTGCCAAAAAATAGTAGAATTTTGCAAGAATCTTGCAGGCTAAAATAGCTTCTATAACTTTGCTGGTGGAATAAAACCTAAAAGTTATGAGCCAAATGAAAAACATATTGCCTTCGTTGCTTGCATTAGTCCTTTTATTTGATGCAATGCTGTTGAGTGCACAAACTTCAATGACTATGAATTACCGGAACAATCTTTATCCTTTGCAGCGCAAACCGTATATGGAACTGCCAATCGGTAATATTAAGCCAGGCGGCTGGCTGAAAGAGATGCTCGTTCGACAGAGCAGGGGAATGTCTGCTTCGCTGGATAAACTCTATCCTGAAGTAATGGGTGAACGTAACGGATGGCTGGGAGGCGATGGAGACCAGTGGGAGCGTGGTCCGTATTGGATAGATGGTTTATTGCCTTTGGCCTATATATCGGATGATGAAGAACTAAAAAGTAAGGTTCAGCCTTGGATAGAATGGGCATTGGCCAGCCAGCGTGAGGATGGCTTTTTTGGTCCGGCTGTAGATTATGACTTTGAGGAAGGTTTGCAGCGTAATAATTCCAAGGATTGGTGGCCCAGAATGGTAGTATTGAAAGTGATGAAACAATATTATTCGGCCACAGGTGATGAGCGAGTGCTGACTTTCCTTACCAAGTATTTCCGCTATCAGCTTCAGACTTTGCCTCATACGCCACTCGGCAATTGGACATTCTGGGCTGAATATCGTGCTTGTGATAATTTGCAGATAGTTTATTGGCTGTATAATATTACTGGTGACTCTTTTTTGCTTGACCTGGGAGAATTGCTTCATAAACAGAGTTATGATTATGTCGATATGTTCTGGCGACGCGATGACCTGACACGCATTAATACTATCCATGGCGTTAACTTGGCGCAGGGTATCAAGGAGCCGGTCATTTATTATCAGCAGAATCCAGATTCACTTTATATTAAGGCGGTTAAGAAAGCTTTTGCCGATATTCGCAAGTATCATGGACAGCCACAAGGTATGTATGGGGCTGATGAGGCTCTTCATGGTAATAATCCGACTAATGGCACAGAACTCTGTTCCATAGTGGAACTGATGTATTCTCTTGAGAGTATGCTTGAAATTACCGGTGATGTACAGTTTGCTGACCATCTGGAGAAGTTGGCTTTCAATGCACTGCCTACCCAACTGACGGATGATTTCATGGCTCGTCAATATTTTCAGCAGCCTAATCAGGTGATGCTGACTCGACACATGCACAATTTCGATATAAACCATGGTTGTACGGACATTGTATTCGGTTTGTTGGCCGGTTATCCTTGTTGTACATCTAATTTCCATCAGGGTTGGCCTAAGTTTACGCAAAACTTGTGGTATGCTACTGCTGATAATGGATTGGCCGCTTTGGTCTATGCTCCTTCTGAAGTGACGCTGAATGTAGGAGACGGTATACCTGTAAAGGTTACGGAGGAAACTGTTTATCCTATGGGGAATAAAATCTCATTCCGCTTCTCCTTTCCACAAACTTCGGCTGCTTCTGTTTCTTTTCCTTTCCATCTGCGTATTCCTGCTTGGTGTCAAGAGGCTGAAATTTGTGTCAATGGTATGCCTTATGGAAAGGCTCAAGGAGGAAGCATTGAAATAGTAAAGTGTGCATGGAAAGAGGGTGACGTAGTGGAACTTGTATTGCCGATGGCTGTTCGTACTTCTGAATGGTATGAGAATTCGGTGGCAGTGGAGAGAGGACCATTGGTTTATGCACTGAAGGTTGGTGAAAAATGGGAGAAGAAGGCAGTGAAAGACAATGTAGCCAAATATGGCAAATTTTATTATGAAGTCTTTCCTACAACTCCGTGGAATTATGGTTTGGTAGACTTTAAAGACAAACCTGTGGAACAGAGTTTTACTGTGGTAGAGCATCCTGATAAACAGCAATCTTCTTTCTTCTGGAACTTGGAAAATGCTCCGATAGAAATAAAGGTGAAAGCTAAGCGTATCCCATCTTGGCAGCTTTATCATGAAATGGCCGGTCCTTTACCTTATAGCCGTATGATTTATGGGGTGGGTACGGAGAATCTTCTTGAGGAGGAGATAACATTGATACCATACGGGTGTACAACACTGAGGGTGACGGAGTTTCCGGTGCTGAGGAAGGAGAAGAAATAAGTGAGTAAAGAGGTATGGTCTTACTGAATATTTATAGAAATAATATCGATATTATATAGAATCTTTTTTATTAACTTCTTAAATCTTTGAACACACATGAATAAAAAGATTTTTTGGTTTGCAGTATATCTGAGTTTAGGTATCTGTCCTGCATTGTCTTTGAGTGCTAAGGAGGGGAATGCGGAGGTTCAATCAATCATGCAAGAACGCAAAATTTCAGGCAAGGTTGTAGATGTGAATGGGGAACCGGTTATTGGTGCGAATGTGCTGGTTGTAGGACAAAATAAAGGTGTAATAACGGATGTAGACGGTAATTTCTCATTGACAGTTCCGCAAAAGGCTGTAATAAGGGTTTCTTATATTGGATATATCACTCAAGAAGTAACAGTAACCGGTAAGACGTCTTATACGATAGAATTGGTAGAGGATGCCAAATCATTGGATGAGGTGGTTGTTGTAGGTTATGGAACTATGAAGAAGGCTGATGTAACCAGTGCTGTTGCCAGTGTGAAATCTGATGAGTTTATTCAGGGTGCAACCAAGGACGTAACCCAATTAATTTCGGGTAAAATAGCAGGTTTGTCAGTAATTACCCCTTCAGGAGACCCAACACAGGGTACGGAGATAATGCTTCGCGGTGTATCTACCTTAAAATCAGGAACATCACCTCTTATATTGATTGATGGAGTGCCTGGTGACCTGAATACAGTGGCTCCTGATGATATTGAATCAATAGATGTTCTGAAGGACGGTTCTGCTGCTGCCATTTATGGAACTCGTGGAACCAATGGTGTCATCATAATAACAACCAAACAAGTGAAAGGCGTGGTAAAACCCACATTGTCTTATTCTGGCAAAGTTAGTATGCAACAGATTGCCGGTAAACTTGATTTTATGTCGGCAGATCAATACAGAACATTGATGAAAGATGTCAGTGGTTTTGTTGATTGGGGAGGTGAGACCGATTGGCTTGACTTGGTTACCCGTACCCCAATATCTCATGAGCATAACTTATCTTTTAAATCAGGTTCTGATAAAGCCAGTTTAATTTCGAATGTGAACTTTAAAGATAATGAAGGTATATTCTTGCGTACCGGTACTACAGATTTTAAGGCGCGTATAGAAGGAATGTATAAGATATTAAATGACCGTTTGACATTTAATTTATCTTTATTGAATAGCATCCGTGAGTATTGGCCAGGATTCTCATCTGAAATCTATAGACAGGCTATTATGAGAAATCCAACAGATGTGCCATTTGATGCTGACGGTAATTATGTCGATAGACCAGAGGTTTATTGGTATTATAATCCGATACAGTCTATCCAAGAAACTGATGGAGAGTACAAACGTTATTATACACAATTGAATGGTAGTGCTACCTTGAAAATCATGGATGGATTAGATGCCAAAGTGCTACTTTCCAGAATGGTAACCAATTCTCATACGGATTCGTATAAAACCAGCAAGCATGTAGATTGTGTACGCCAAAGCCGTGATGGTATTGCCAGTCGCTCGTATGCAAAATCACTTTCAGACTTAATGGAAATTACGTTAAATTACAACAAGACGACAAAAGATCATACTATATCCGCTTTGGCTGGTTATAGCTATCAGTATTCAGAGAATGAGTCATTTAACGCTTCCAATTTTGATTTTACTTCTGATAGTTATCTGTGGAACAATTTGGGTGACGGTGCCGGATTAAAACAAGGTTTAGCAGGTATGGGTTCTTCTAAAAACTCAGATAAACTTATTGGTTTTTTTGCACGTCTGTCCTATAATTATGACAATCGTTATTTGTTGATGGGTAGTTTGAGATATGAAGGTTCCTCTCGTTTTGGTGCAGATCATAAATGGGGGCTTTTCCCGTCTATTTCTGCAGGATGGAGAATTAATGAAGAAGCGTTCTTAAGTGATGTAGACTGGATTGATGAGTTGAAGTTGAGAGTTGGATATGGTGTGACTGGTATAAATCTATATAGTTCCTACCAGTCTTTGTCAGGTCTGGTTTACAGTTCAGGTAGTCAGTTCTGGACTCCTGATGGTTGGATTCCTCAGCTGGTTCCAGCTAGAAATGCTAACCCTGATTTGCGTTGGGAGAAGAAACATGAAACTAATATTGGTTTGGATTATGGATTCTTGGGTAATAGAATATATGGAACGGTTGATTTCTATGTACGCAGGACTGTTGATGCTTTGTGGGATTATGATGTACCTATGCCTCCTTATGTTTATAGTAAGATGATGGCTAATGTAGGTGAATTGAAAAATCATGGATTTGAAATATCAATAGGTGCAATTCCCGTTAAAACAACGGATTTTGAATGGAACACAGTTCTTAACTATTCGACTAATTCCAATAAATTAGTTTCTTTGTCAAATGATGAATTTGTAACTCAATCTAATTTTGTTGATTTTGGAGATACAGGTGAGCCTATACAGACTTCAACTCATCGTTTGGAAGTCGGTGGAAAGGTCGGTAACTTTTGGGGATGGAAAACTGTAGACATAGATCAGGATGGAATATGGATAATCGAGACGCCAGATGGTGAAAGAATATCTTATAAAGATGCCAAACCGGAACATAAGCAAGTAATCGGTAATGGATTGCCAAAACATTATTTGAGTTGGAATAATACTTTGAAATATAAAGGTTTTGATTTAGGAATAAATATTCGTGGTGCTTTTGGATTTGATATCTTGAATTTCCCCAGAATGTATTATGAGAATCCTAAATTGGCCCAATATAATCGTTTGCAGAGTGCTTTTGATCCTATTTTTGGTAAGGATGTAACGTTGAATAATGATTTAGCCTTGGTAAGTTATTATATAGAAAAAGGAAATTATATTAAAGTGGACAATATTTCACTCGGTTATACTTTCAAATTGAAGAAGAATCCATATGTGAAAGATTTGCGTTTGTTCTTATCAGGGAATAATCTATTGACTATATCCGGTTATAAAGGAATAGATCCTGAGGTAAATACAGTTGGATTGACACCGGGTAACGATTATCGCGATAAATATCCTACAACGCGTACGTTTACTTTGGGTTTGAATATAACATTATAATTAGAACTTAAACATAGACAATATGAAAAGAATTATATATAGTTTGGTTAGTGCTTGCCTTTTGTCTTTTGGCTGTGTAGGTTGTACTGATTTGAGTGAAGACGTTTATTCGGAAATAACCTCTGAGAACTTTAAACCGACAGAAAAGGATTTGTTTTCTTTGACAATATCGGGATATACCCCTTTGAGAACCATATTTGCAGGTAACAGCCGATGGTTTGATTTACAGGAGGAAACAGGAAATTGTATGATTACTGCTACCCGTTCGACTGGTGGCTGGGATGATGCCGGGCGTTATAAAAGACACCATTTTCATGATTGGACGTCGGAACAGCCTCAGTTCTTGTCAACATGGGATAATGTGTATGAAGGGATATCAAAGTGTAACCAAGTGATGTATCAGTTGGAGAGCGGTGAATTTCCCGTTGAGTCAGGCGCCGAGGAAGCTATTGCGGAACTGCGCGCTGTTCGTGCAATATATTATTACATATTGATGGATTTATTTGGTAATGTTCCTTTGGTTGTAGATTTTACAGATACAGGCTTACCCGAAACCACTAGTAGAAAAGATATATTTGCATTTGTAGAAAAAGAATTGTTGGAGTGTATTCCATTGTTGAAAAAAGAAAATGGTTTGGAATATTATGGACGTGTTACTCAATCGGTAGCTCATGCCATATTGATGAGACTATACTTGAATGCTACAGTGTATATTGGACAGGAACGGTATGATGATTGTATTGAGCAATGTAATATATTGATGGAACAATCATACGAGCTGGAAGGTTATTTGGATCCGTTTGTTCCCGATAATGAGAATAGTAAGGAGAATATCTTTATTATACAGTGTGATGAACAGTATGCGACAGGAGCTTCACAGTTTTTAAAGTTCTTCCATAATCTTGCAAATCAGGTATATCAGATGACCCCGAGTCCGTGGAACGGTTCTTTTGTTTCTCCGCAGTTCCTTTATTCTTATAGGAAGGGAGATAAACGCAAGGATTGGACATGGTTGCATGGTGAACAAAAAGATCCTAATGGAAACGTAATATTTTCCTATTATAATGATGTGAATGATATGTATTATGCCAAGAGTTTCTCCGGTTATCGTCCCGGTAAATATCTGCCTCGCATAGGTTTGTCTGCAGGGTATCTGGATAACGATTGGGTCGTGATACGTTATGCCGAAGTTTTGTATTCAAAGGCAGAGTGTTTATTGCGCAAGGGTGGTGCGGCTAATGAAGAAGAAGCGGCCCGTCTCGTTTCAACGGTTAGAAAAAGAGCTTTTGATAATGAAGCGGATGCTACTATTACAGCGGATTTTCTGAAAGCTCCTTCCAATTATCCATGGGGAATCTATGTGCGTGAGAAGCAAGGAGTAGACGATAATGATTATGTGGAAGAGGTATATAATCCCGGTGATCCATTGCCTGCAACAATAACGGAACGTCAGACTAGTGATGATATCCAGTTCGGTGGAATGCTGGATGAATGGTTATGGGAATTTGCGGCTGAAGGTCAGAATCGCATCCATTTGATACGCTTTGGTGCTTTCACAACCAAGAAATGGTTTAATCATAGACCTAATGAACAAATGGGAGATAATATTACTTTATTTGCAATTCCCCAAAAGGCGATTGATAAAAATAATAAATTGAAACAGAATCCAGGGTATTAGTAATTTATATAAGCAATCAAGAATGGAGCCATTATATGGAAGATTCATCTGATGGTTCTATTCTTGGTTTTTATTGTAATATGGTTTAATTAATATGTATTAAGTGATGAAAAAAATATATTTTATCAGCTTTTAATGCTGTCTTTTTTATTTGTATTATCAAGTTGTAAAGAGAATAAAACAATAAGGTTTGTATTGCTTCCAGATATTCAAAGTTATACTCAACTTTATCCTGATCTTTTGCGCTCTCAAGTGCAATGGATTATAGATAATTCTGATAGCATTGATTTTGTTTTACAACAAGGTGATATGACAGATCATAATATTGCTAAAGAATGGGATGTTGCGCATTCTTGTTTGACAATGTTGGATGGTAAGGTTCCTTATGCTTTTGTAATGGGAAATCATGATTTAGGTAAAAACTCCGATAAACGGGATAGTCAAGTCTTTAATAGTTATTTTCCATTTGATAAATATCAAAAGACGGAGTTTTTTGGTGGAGCATTTGAAGACGGTAAAATGGATAATGTTTGGTATAATTTTGAAGCAGGCGGGGTGAAATGGTTGATTTTATGTTTGGAATTTGGACCGCGTAATGCTGTTTTAGATTGGGCTAATAAAGTTGTTGCTTCACATCCTGATTATAAAGTAATAGTAAATACTCACGCATATTTGTATTCTGATGATACAAGGATGGGAGATGGAGATAGATGGTTACCTCAAGCTTATGGGGTTGGAAAAGATATGGGTGTTGATGCAGTTAATAATGGTGAACAAATGTGGGATAAGTTTGTCAGTCAACATTCTAATATATTATTTGTTTTTAGTGGTCATGTATTGAATGATGGAACTGGCAGATTGGTAAGTATAGGTAAGAATGGGAATAAAGTCTATCAAATGTTGGCTAACTATCAAGATGGAGTGAAGGGGTCCAATAGAGGTGAAAATGGTTTTTTAAGAATTGTAGATCTTGATGTGAAAGAAAATACAGTTGTAGTAAGAACATATTCACCTTATTTGAAAGAATATAAAAGTGATTCGGAAAATAGTTTCCAATTTAGTGATGTTGATTTTAATTAGATTCTCTAACATCAAACTATAAGAGAATTGATAGTTTGATATAATAATATTAATAGTAAATAATTAGAATGTGATGGTAAAAGGTAAAACTGTATTTGGCTTAATATCTATATTATTATTCTTGTCATGTACTGAACATAATGAAAATTTTCTTTTTCATTATGTAGATCCGTTAGAAAAAGTTTTGCCAGAACAGACTTTATTTATGAATGTTCCAGCAGAAGCTGATGTGGTAAGGGGAGAGACTGCAACCTTTCAATTTGCTATACGGTCCAATGATAATTTACGTGATGTGAGAGTTAGTTTGCGTAGTGTAAAATCTTTAACTACAGGTGAGGATATCTCTTTTGATAGATTAAAAATTTCTTATGTTGGTAAAGTACACGTTGGAAGAGCGCAGGTTGAGCCGGGTTCTGATATAATCCATTCCGCTTCTAATTTTTATCCAGATCCATTAATGGACGACCAATTTATTGATATTCCTGCTTCTGTTACTACGTCGGCTTGGATTTCTATTCCTATAGATAAAGATTTTAATCCTGGAAAGTATGCGGGTGAAGTAGTTGTTGAAGGAGTTTGTGATGGAAAACAGGTGAATAGAAGTATCACTATTGCTATTAATGTATATTCTACGATAGTGAATGAACAAACTTTGAAAGTTACTAATTGGTATCAACCTGGTTTTAGCTATGTAGATGGTGAAGATGTTCCTCAGTTTTCTGAGAGATGGTGGAGTTTGATGGAGAAAATGGGTAATTATATGAAAGAATATAGGCAGAATGTGGTTAAGATTGATCCGTTGAGATTGGCCGACTATACATTTGAAGGAGGAAAAGTAGTAAAGATTGATTTTACTCGTTTTGATGATGTCGTAAATTTCTTTAGGAAAAAAGGTATTCTGAATATGATTGCAGGTGGTCATATTGCAGGTAGAGAAGGAGGTTGGACTAGTCAGTTTGGTTATTTTATACCTATATTGCAAAATAATTTGGTTGCTTTTAAATGGGTTGATTGTGAAAATGCTAAAGCCAAGGAATTCTATAAGTTATTTTTTAAAGAATTATTGGAACATTTGAAACAACAAGGTTGGCTCGATATGTATATTCAGCATATTGCCGATGAACCCATAAAGAGCAATGCTAAATCTTATATCGCTATTTCTTCTTATGTGAAAAAACTGGCTTCAAACCTACTGATAGTGGATGCTTGTCATACTAAAGACCTAGATAATCAGATAGATGTATGGATTCCTCAGTTGAATTATTTGCACAGGGATTATGATTTTTATAAATCACAACAAAAGAAAGGAAAAATTGTATGGTTTTACACTTGTGTATGGCCACAGGGGGAATATGCTAATAGATATATTCAGCAACCTTTAATAAAAACCCGTTTGCTGCATTGGATAAACTATAAATATGGCATAGATGGTTACTTGCATTGGGGCTTGAATTTCTGGAGAGGAGAGAATCCTCTTGTAGAAACTGCAGCTATACAGCCGGATGGATTAGTACTTCCTGCAGGAGATGCTTGGGTGTTGTATCCCTATAAAAAGCATTTGATTCCTTCTATTCGTTTGGAAGCAATGAGAGATGGCATTGTGGATTATGAGTTGTTAAAGCTGCTGGAGCAGAAGAATCCCCAATTGGCTACACAATTAGTCAATTCATTGGTGTATGATTTTGATAAGTACGATATAGATATTGTTCATTTCCGTAAAATTAGAAAGCAATTGTTGGAAGCTTTAGAAAATTGATATTATGAAGGCTATATTCTTATATATTGTACTTTTGTGGGGAATAGGCAGTATTAATTTGCATGCTCAATCTATTGTGAAAGAAACAGAGATGGAAATCCCTACATATCCTTTTTCTGATCCGGATCCAATCCCTATGCTTTATGGACAGCCTGAATTATATCCTTATTTTAAGTTTTCAACTTACACAAATTCCTCTCAATTGAAGAAATGGAAAGTAATTGTATTAGAAAATGATTATTTGAAGGTAGAAATTTTACCGGAAGTAGGTGGAAAAATTTGGGGAATTACCGAAAAAAAAACAGGTTATGATATAATCTATAAAAACAGTACTTTAAAATTTAGAAACATTGCAACGAGAGGCCCTTGGAGTTCTGGGGGAATTGAATTTAATTTCGGTTTTTTTGGACATACACCTTATGCTTCTACACCGGTAAATTATAAGTTGGAAAGTATGAAGAATGGAGATGCTGTTTGTTGGTTGGGAGCTTCAGATTTACCTTCTAATTCTGATTGGAGAGTGCGAATTATTCTACCCTCGGATAAGGCATATGTGAAGATTGAATATAATTGGATAAACAGAAGTCCTAATATTCATGCTTATTACTATTGGACAAATGCTGCAGTTCGGGCTACAAAGGATTTGTGTTTCTTTTATGCTGGAACGCATCAGATAGGTCATGGTGGAGATTCTCATTTGTTTCCGCGAGATGAAGAAGGCAGGGATTTGTCAGTTTATGGGAACAATGCTTTTGGTGCCAATAAATCGTATCACATTGTAGGAGATAATAAACCTTTTAAAGCTGTATATTGGAAGGATAGAAATGTCGGCGTTGGTAGTTTGGCAGAAAGGTATGATATATTAGGGAAGAAACTATGGATTTGGTCTTTGGCTCCTGCAGGTGCTATTTGGGAAGATTTGTTGACTGATGATAGTGGTCAGTATGTGGAAATTCAGTCTGGGCGTTTGTATAACCAAGCTTCTGTTGAATCGGGCATGCTGACTCCCTTTACTCAATCTTCTTTTTTACCATATCAGCATGATTCTTGGTGTGAGTATTGGTATCCTGTTATTAATATAGGTGGAGTTTCGGAAGCTTCGCCAAAGGCTGTTCTTCATGTAGAGAAGTTGGATGCGAATAATGTTGCAGTTAAGTTTATGGCATTGGAGAAACTGATAGGTAATGTGTCGCTTTGTAGTGGGGACAAGAATGTATTTAAAAAGGATTTTGTATTGTCACCTTTGCAACATACAGAATATGTTGTTTCCATAAAGGAAAATCTTCCTTTTTCTATATCTATTCCAGAAGCAGATATTTACTATGCTTCTAATTCGGATGAATTTAATACAGAACGTCCGCTTTCTATTGGTGCCAAATATACCAAGGATACTCTGGAAATGAAAATGGCTCAAGCTGAGGAACACTTTAAGTTCCGCCATCTGATACGGGCAGAGGAATATTATAAAGAGTACTTACAGATTCACCCTTATTCTTTATTGGCATTGACCCGGATGGGGGATATTTGTTTGCGAACTGATCGTCTTTTTGACTCTTTGGAATATTTGCAGCGGGCTTTACAGGTGGATACATATTATGCTTATGCTAATTATATTTATGGCTTGTGCTGTAATCAGTTAGGAAAAGTTGCTGCAGCAGAAGAGGCATTTGCTATTGCTTCTCGTAGTTTGGAATGGAAAGTGCCTGCTTTGCTTGAAACTGTAGCTCTTTATATCCGGCAAGGTAAATGGTTACAAGCAGAAGAATGTTGTAAGGAAGCTCTGAATTATGATGGTAAAAACATTAATACCTTACAGCTTTGGGCAGTAATAGCAAAGCAGAGAGGTGACAATGAACAGTATCATAGTATATTGGATAAGATATTGTCTATAGATGCTTTGAATACATTTGCTTGGTTGGAAAATACTGAAGGAAAGAATATTCCGCAGGGATTGAAACATAGTGAGTTTGCTTCAGAACAATGGTTGGATCTAGCAGTATTTTATCATTCTGTAGGACTGGTGGAGAAATCTTTGCAGTGTCTGAAAATGGAATCTGATAATCCTATTAATTTATATTGGCTTGCTTATCTAGATAAAAAGAATAGCCAGTTTTATTTGGATAGAGCTAGTGAATTGGATATTCAATATGTTTTCCCGCATCGTTTGGAAACATTTTATGTTTTAAAAGAACTTAAAACTCTAGTTGATTCATGGAAAGTGCTGTATTATCTGTCTCTCTATTATTGGAAATGGGGACAAATGGATAAAGCAAAAGAATATATGGAGTTATGTGGAGAACCTATGGGGTCGCCTTATTTCTATTCTATCAGAGGTAGTTTATATAGAGTGTGTGGCTTGCCAGAGAGGGCTCTTACAGAATATCGCAAGCATTTGGATATAGAAAAGTATGATTGGCGGATTTATCATAATATGGCCAGTTTAATGACGGGTAAGGAAGATTTGAAAATCTTGAAATTATTGAAGCAAGGAATAAAAAATTGTCCCAATCAGTTCGTTTTAGAATATGACTATGCCAATTTATTGTGCTTGATGGGTAAGTATGATGAAGCTTTGATAGTTTTGCGTGATATGCAAGTTCTACCTGCTGAGCATACGGGTACTGCTTATCCGGTTTATTATGCGGCTAATATGTTGCAAGCTGTATCATTAATTGAAAAAGGGCAATTAATGAAAGCCTTGTCTTTTATTGATGCAGCAAAGAAATGGCCTTCAAATTTAGGAGGTGGCTTTGGCTATGTGCAGGATTTTAGATTACAGAACCTGTTGGAAAAGTATTGTACGGGTTCAGAGGTAAATTGTTTAATAGAAGAATATGTAGATGAAGAACTCAAAAAACAAAATTTGAATCTTCATTTAAGAGCCTGGTTACAAGCATACCTTTCTAATAATCAAATAGAAATGGAACGAGCTTCATTCTTTCTTAAGAAAGAGTGTGATGAACAAGGAACTGTAAGTAATGCATATGTTATTATGAGAGTTCTTCGACAGGTATTATAAGTTTGATTTAAATAAAAATTTAATTTTGATAGAATTGTTATGAATAGAGTTCAATTGTTATTGTTGTTTTGTGTGGGATTATTGGCTTTGCATGCCCAACTCCCCTATAAATATCCCTTTCAAAATCCAAATCTGCCTTTAGAAGAACGGGTGGTTGATTTGGTGAGTAGGATGACGCTGGATGAGAAGATTGCACAGATGATGTATGAAGCTCCGGCGATAGAACGATTGGGTGTTCCTTCGTATAATTGGTGGAATGAATGTTTGCACGGAGTGGCAAGGGCCGGACTGGCTACTGTTTTTCCACAGGGTATTGGTATGGCTGCTGCTTTTGATGAAGATTTGATGTATCGTATAGCTTGCGCTATTTCTGATGAAGCTCGGGCCAAGTATCATGATTTTGTGCGACAGGGAAAACGTGGAATTTATCAAGGACTTACGTTTTGGGCACCTAATATTAATATTTTCCGTGATCCTCGTTGGGGACGTGGACAGGAAACTTATGGCGAAGATCCGTTTTTGGCCGGGAAACTTGCTGTACCTTTTGTGAAAGGATTACAGGGGGATGATGAACGTTATCTGAAGGCGGTAGCTACTTTGAAGCATTTTGCTGTACATAGTGGTCCGGAACCATTGCGCCATGAGTTTGATGCACAGTCTTCACAAAAGGATTTGATAGAAACTTATCTGCCTGCGTTTAAAGAAGTAGTGGAGCGGACGAATGTAGAGTCGGTTATGTGTGCCTATAACCGTTTCAGAGGCGAAGCTTGTTGTGGTAGTTCGGAATTGTTGCAGGAATATTTGCGTAACCAGTGGAAGTTTGACGGTTATGTGGTGTCAGACTGTGGAGCTGTACGCGATTTTTATACGGGACATAAAATTTCAGCCAATTCTGCCGAGGCTTCTGCTTTGGCTGTGAAGCGCGGGACAGATTTGAACTGCGGCACGGCTTACCGCGGGCTAAGAGAAGCTGTTGCCAAGAACTTGATAACCGAAGAAGAGATAGACAGAGCTGTAATCAGATTGTTCAAGGCACGTTTTAAACTAGGTATGTTTGACCCTGATTCAATGGTGAAGTATGCACAGATTCCGATGTCGGCCGTTGATTCGGAGAAACATCGCCAGTTGGCGTTGGAAGCAGCCCGTAAGTCTGTGGTATTGCTGAAAAATGATGGACTGTTGCCTCTGAGCAAGGAAATGAAGAACATTGCCGTGATCGGTCCGACAGCCAATGATGAAGAAACACTTTGGGGAAACTACTGTGGTTACAATAAGAATGGAGTAACCGTGTTGCAGGGGATTAAGGATAAGTTGACTGATGCTCATGTGATGTATGAAGTAGGATGTGAGTTGTCGGAAGATTTCCCGCAGTTGGAACCTATACCGACTCAGTATCTTTATACAAGTGAGAGTTTGGATAGACATGGTGTGCAGGCGCTTTATTACAATAATCCCAGTTGCTGGGGACAGCCTAAGCATGAAGTTGTGGAGGATAGCTTGAATAAGGTGTGGTGGGATAAGGCGCCTTTTGCCGACCTGCCGGATGATAACTTCGGTGCTACATTTGAGACTTATATTCAGATACCGGAAACGGGAGAGTATGCTTTGGGTGTGGAAGGATTTTATGGTTATAAGTACTATGTTAATGATTCGCTGGTCTTCAAATATTCTAGCGTGCACCATCCACGAAAGAAATTCTATTTGCGCAGTTGTCAGGCTGGTGAGGTACTGAAAGTGAAGATAGAATACAGGCATGAGAAAGTGAACCATGCTCTGGTCAGATTATTATGGGGACGCTCGGATACAGAAAGACAGATAGAGCGTGCTGTCGCTTTGGCGAAACGTTCGGATGTTGTTGTATTGTGTGTTGGAATTAATCAAAACCTGGAAGGTGAAGAGATGACGGTGAAAACCAAGGGTTTTGCCGGAGGCGACCGTACAGAGATTGGTTTGCCCGAAACGCAACGTCGGTTGGTGGCACGTATAGCCGGGCTGGGTAAGCCGGTAGTGATGGTATTGCTAAACGGTAGTCCTTTGAGTGTGACTGAAGAACACGATAAGGTGAATGCCGTAGTAGAAGGTTGGTATGGTGGGCAGGCTGCAGGAACGGCTGTAGCTGATGTGCTTTTTGGTGATTACAATCCTTCGGGACGTTTGCCGGTGACTGTGTATAAATCGTTGGAGCAATTACCAGATTTTGCTGACTACAGTATGAAAGGACGTACTTATCGATACTTTGAGGGCGATGCCTTGTATCAGTTTGGTTATGGATTGAGCTACACAACTTTTGAATATACTGATTTGCAGGTGCCGGGACGCAGGAAAACTAACGAACCGGTAGAAGTAAGTGTAAAAGTGACTAATACGGGCGATCGTGATGGGGATGAGGTGGTGCAGTTGTATGTATCTCGCCGAGGACTTCCTATTGAAACTCCTATCCGTTCGCTGAAGGGATTTAAACGTATTACATTGAAGAAGGGCGAAACACGTACGGTTTCGTTTACTTTGATGCCCGAAGATTTGGCTGTGGTAGATGCCGATGGACGCGAATTGGCCATGCCCGGCGAAGTGTTGTTGTCAGTTGGTGGTCGACAGCCTGATGCTGAGGCTGTTGCTCGAAAGAATGTAGTGGAGAAAAAAATGAGACTGACAGGTAAAACAATAAATTTATAAAAAGAGTATGAAATTGATAGTAGCTTGTTTCGGAGGCCTTTTGTTGGCAGGCTGCGTTTCGCAGCCTGCATCGCGCCAAGTGCGCAAGATGGAACCGGTAAACTTTTCGCAGGTGAGTATTGAAGATGATTTTTGGAAACCCCGGTTGGAAACGCATGCCTCTACCACTTTACAGGTGTGTATAGATCAGTGTGAGAATGCCACAAATCGGGTGAACAACTTTGCCATAGCAGCAGGTGTTCGTGAGGGGAAGTTTGAGGGATTGGTGTATGATGATTCGGACCTGTATAAGATGATAGAGGGAGTTGCCTATTCATTGACCAATCATCCGAATCCTGCTTTGGAGGCTAAGATAGATACGATTGTAGACTATATAGCCGGAGCGCAGTGTGCGGACGGTTATCTGATGACCTATTACATCTTAGGCGACATGAGTAAGCGCTGGACTGACATGGATAAGCACGAAATGTATTGTTGCGGACATCTGATAGAAGCTGCCATTGCCTATCACGATGCTACCGGAAAGGATAAACTATTGAACGTGGCCATCCGCTTTGCCAATCATTTGATGGATACTTTCGGTCCCGGTAAGCGTGATTGGGTGCCTGGGCATCAGGAAATAGAGCTGGCGTTGGTGAAGCTTTATTATAAGACGAAAGATCAGCGTTATCTGGACTTTGCCGAATGGTTGCTTAATGAACGGGGTAAAGGACTGGGTACATGGGAAAGTCTGGACTACCATCAGGACATTGTACCGGTGAAGCAACAGCGTAAGATTTCTGGTCATGCAGTGCGAGCCATGTACATGTTTACAGCCATGGCCGACGTGGCTGCCGCTAAGAACGACCAAGAATATATGGTGGCTTTGGATTCTTTATGGCATAGTGTAGTAGATCGTAACATGTACGTTACGGGTGGAATCGGTTCTTCGCGTCATAACGAGGGCTTTACGGCCGATTATGACTTGCCAAATGCCGAAGCCTACTGCGAGACCTGCGCATCTGTGGGCATGGTATTCTGGAATCACCGTATGAATTTGCTTAGTGGCGATGGTAAGTATGCTGATGTACTTGAGCGTTCTATGTACAATGGAGCCTTGGCCGGTATTTCTCTCTCGGGTGACCGCTTTTTCTATGTTAATCCTTTGGAGTCGGACGGAACACATCATCGCAAGGCTTGGTATCGGACTGCTTGTTGTCCTAGTCAGATTTCACGTTTCCTGCCTTCTATTGGTAACTATTTGTATGCCACTAGTGATGATGCTCTGTGGATAAACCTTTATATAGGTAGTACGGCTCGGATAAGTCTGAACGATAACCGGTTTGAGTTGAAACAGATAACCGATTATCCGTGGAGTGGGAAGGTGCGTTTTGAGGTAAAAGCAGAGAAACCTTTCAGTACGACCTTTAAATTCCGAATCCCGGGTTGGTGTAAGAAGTATACTTTGTTGTGCAACGGCGAGACACAGTCTGGCCAGACGGATTTGGGCTATGTGGCTTTGGAACGTCGTTGGCAGAACGGCGATGTGGTGGAACTGAATATGGATATGCCTGTTGAGGTTGTGGCTGCTGATCCGCGTGTCAAGGCTAATGTTGGTAAACGTGCCATTCAACGTGGCCCTCTGGTTTACTGTCTGGAGGGAACAGATAACCCAGAGATTGACAACGCTTTGATGGGGCCGGCCATGCAGTTTGCTTTGCAGCGTAATGATTCGTTGGGTATAATTGGTATTGATGGAACCATAGGCAGCCAGACGCTGAAATTTGTGCCTTACTATGTATGGGACAATCGTGAAGCAGGCCGGATGCAAGTGTGGACAGACTACCGGGAGTAGCAACCCAGCGTAGTTTCAAGGTAGTTTCATTGGCTGAAACCATTAGTTTCATACGCAGAAACTCTTGGTTTCATCCGATGAAACTGTCGGTTTCAGGCTGTGAAACCAATGGTTTCAGTCTATTGGAATCGCCAGAAGAGTACTGCCCCCAGAGGAAGGGAGCATATGCTATCGGTGAAAAGTTCCCATGGCTTGAGATTGATCAATGGGGCAGATGAATAGAAATATAGAGATACTATGATAGGAAAACTGTTTCAAAGATGCTTGCTATGTCTGGCTTTGTGGATGGGCATAGGAGTAGCGGCCGAAACCAAGCCGTTTCATTTCACGCGTTTGTCTATGGACGATGGTTTGTCGCATAATGACATTACTGCCATACTGCAAGATCGCGATGGGTTTATGTGGTTTGCTACTCGTGATGGTTTGAATCGTTACGACGGAAACCGGGTGAAGGTATATCGGCATCGTGGAGGTAACGATTCCATATTCGACAAGGACTATATCTTGTCACTGTGCCTGGATGCCGATGGGACGATGTGGATAGGTACACATGGTGTTTCGCGTTATAACGTAGAAGGTGATTCTTTGGTCTATTTTGACAGTAAGACAGCTGAGGGTGTTGCACCTGTGGAGTTAGTGACCTGTATCAAGGCAGGAGGCGATGGTAATGTGTTCTTTCTGGAAGCAGGAAAGGGTGTGTATCGATATAATACGCAGACAGGGGACTATCATTTCTATTCATTTCAGGAGACGGGGCGTGAGAATGCTGCCATCTACTCGGCCAACGCCATGTGGGTGGATGCCAATAATCGTGTGTGGCTGGGTGGTGATATGGGTACTCTCTTTTTGCTCGATACCTCTTCGGGTAAGTATCACGCCATTCGGATTGACTGCTTCCATGCGGCTAATGACCGCTTGCAGGTGATTACTGGCAACGAACACTTTCTTTACTTGGGCTTTCAGTATTCGGGCGTTATCCGCTATGACTTGGACAAAAAGAACTTTTCGATACTGCCGCTGACAGAAGGGGATGATGAACTGATTTTTGTGCATGACATTCTGATAGACGAAAATCTGCTTTGGATAGCTATCGAGAAGGGATTACTGATATTTGATGAGACAACCAAGCAGACTTCGCGTGTCAAACGAGATTATTTCGACCCATTGTCGTTGTCCGACAATGCAGTCTATTCCGTCTTTAAAGACCGTGACAATGGTTTGTGGGTAGGCACTTATTTTGGAGGAGTTAATTATGTGTCTCTTGATCAAAGCCGTTTTACGGAGTCTTACTATCCGTTACAGAGCAAAGCTTCTTTGAAGGGGCGTGCTGTTCGTGAGATCCGGCAGGACTCTCGTGGTTATGTATGGGTTGGTACGGAAGATGCGGGATTGAATTGTTTTGATCCGGAGATGAAGGCCATGATTCCTGTAGATGTGGAGCTGGACCACTACAACGTACATGGTATGGCTGTGATAGGGGATGAGTTGTACATTGGTGTCTTTTCGGGTGGACTCAATATTTACCATCTGAAGACAGGTAAGACTACACATTATTATATATCGGACAACAGATATAATGTGGATAACTCTATCTATGCCATTCGTTGTGACAGTCGTGGACGAATCTGGATTTGTACACAGGGTGGTGTGTATTGGTTTGATCATGCCAGTGGTAATTTCCACCCGGTAGACGGACTGGAGGATATCTATGTGCACAACATTTGTGAAGATTCCAGCGGCAACATCTGGCTGTCCACAATGGGTAAGAGTTTGATGTGCTATACGGTCGAGGGACAGGTGCAGAGCTATCAAGACTTTCTATTCAAGTCGCTTGGCCGTATGGTCAACCGCGTGCTGAGTGTGTATGAAGACCAGGAAAAGCGCCTTTGGATTGGTACATCGGGCAATGGCCTAATTTGCTATGTGCCGGCAGAGAAGCGTGTGATTCATTACTCAACCGATAATGGTTTACCTGATAATACCGCTTACCAGGTTGTTCAGGATGTACTGGGTAATGTATGGGTGGGCACTAACCGAGGACTTGTCCGCATCAATCCTTCGACAGGTAATGTGCGGGTGTTCACCAAGAGCGACGGGCTGCTGTCCAACCAGTTTAACTATAACTCCGCCTTTCGCGACAGGCATGGGCGCCTTTACTTTGGCACTATTGCCGGGCTTACCATTGTTGACCCGTCGGGGTTGCGCGAAGACCTCAGTTTTCCGCCTGTGTTCCTGACTGGCTTCCAGCTGTACAATAAGGAAGTGGTGCCGGGCCCCGGATCACCCTTGCGGAAGTCCATTACTTGCACGGAGCACCTGCAACTGGCCTATGATCAGAATTTCATTAGCTTTGACTATGCCGTTTTGCGCTATGGCGCCTCGCAGAAAAATGCCTGCTATGTGAAGCTGGAGGGGCTGGACAAGGATTGGGTACTTATGGCTGACATGCCTCACATCTCATATTCTAACTTACATCCCGGTAAGTACCGATTACTCATTAAGTCGTCCAATAGCGTGGGCGAATGGAAGGAGGTATATTCATTACCCATACACATCTTGCCACCGTGGTGGAAGACTGTGTGGGCCTATATTGTTTATGTTTTCTTGTTTGCATTGGCAGTGGCTGGGGCATTGCTTTATGGTCGCAAGCGCATTGCACAGAAGCAGCAGATACTGGTGAAACGGGTGGAAGAAGAAAAGGAGCGAGAGTCTTATCACGCCAAGATAGAGTTTTTCACCAACATAGCTCACGAAATCAAGACACCGCTGACCCTAATCAAAGGTCCGTTGGAGTACATTATGCACAGTAAGCCGTTCGATGAGGAGACTAAGGAGTCGCTCGACACGGTGATGAAGAATACCGACCGTCTGTTGTCACTTACCTATCAGTTGCTTGACTTCCGCAAGGTAGAGGCTCGCCAGATGCGCATGAATTTTGAATCTACAGACATAGGTCTGTTGTTGCAGTCCATTCATTCTCGTTTTAAACTTTCGGCAGAACAACAGGGAGTAAGTTTTGACTTGACTTTGCCTGCTGATTCCATCATGGCCGAAGTAGATGTGGAGGCGTTTACGAAGATAGTCAGCAACTTGTTCACCAATGCGCTGAAGTATTCTGCTTCAGTCATTAGAGTAGCTTTGGCACGTGGTCAGGAAACAGGGTTCTGTGTGAGTGTAGAGAACGATGGCGAACTGATAGATAGTAAACTGGCAGACAAGATATTTGAACCTTTTGTACAAGTGTCGTCACAGGTGGCTGTCAGCTCGGGCCGAGGCTTGGGCTTGCCTTTGGCGCGTTCGTTGGCTCAACTTCATGGTGGAAGCCTGACCTTGGATCAGACTTCTACAGAAAGAAATCGTTTTGTGCTTGGGCTACCTTGTACGCATGCAGAACTGGTATCTGAATCTATAGATGACAAAAATTCTGAAGCAGTAAAAGTAGAACAGTCTGAACAGCCAACAATATTGATAGTGGAGGATAATGCGGAGATGATAGATTTTATCTCGAAGAAGTTGGTTTCCAATTATACGATATTCAAGGCTGCGGATGGTATAGAGGCACTGAAAGTGCTAGGTGAGCAGGAGATAGACTTGGTGGTGACTGATGTGATGATGCCAAGGATGGATGGTATGGAGTTGTTGCAAACTATCAAATCGCAGGTAGAGTATAGCCATATTCCGGTAGTTTTGCTTACGGCCAAGTCAGGCTTGCAGACCAAGATTGAGGGTCTGGAATTGGGAGCGGATGCGTATATCGAGAAACCTTTTTCGTTGGAATACCTGCAGGCGCAGATTCTTAGTTTGCTGAAGAATCGTAAACTGGTGAAAGATTTGTTTCGCAACCGACCGTTGACGGAGGCTGGGGTGATGGCCTTGACCAAGGCTGATGAGCAGTTCTTGCAAAAGGTAAATGAGGTAATAGAAGCAAACTTGACCAATCAGCAATTTGGTGTGGACTTGTTGGCAGAAAAGATGAACATGAGCCGGTCTAGTCTTCACCGGAAGATAAAGGGTGTAGCCGATTTGACCCCTAATGACTATATCCGCCTGCAGCGTCTTAAGAAGGCGGCTTTGTTGCTGCAGGAGGGAGCATATAGGGTCAATGAGATTGCGGTAATCACCGGCTTTGCCAGCTCTTCCTACTTCACTAAATGCTTTCAGCAGCATTTTGGTATGTTGCCCAAGAATTTTGCTAAGGGTCAGGAAGGCTGATAGCATGAGACTTGTGGTGATTCTCATGGGGAGATGGTGTTTATCCTATAGCGGATAGAATGTTTATCCTATGGCGGATAAAGCTTCTATCCTACGGCGGATAAAGAGGCAATCCTATGGCGGATATGATGTTTGTTCTGCCATGCAGGCGGCGTGAAGCCCCTAGTATGTTTGATAAATAGTATATTGATAGTTAATAGTGTAATTGTTATGAGAAAGAAATGTATTTGTATAGCCGTTTTGGCTTGGCTATTGGTGTGGAATGTTTCGGCACAGAAAACCTTTCAGAATCCGGTCTTGCCAGGGTTTCATCCCGACCCTTCGTTATGTAGGGTAGGTGATGACTATTATATGGTGACGTCTTCGTTCGAATGGTTTCCCGGATTGCCGATATTCCACAGCCGAGATTTGGTGAATTGGGAACAGATTGGGCATGTGCTCAACAGACCTTCCCAGTTGCAGATGAAACCGGGCTTAAAGGCTTCACGTGGCCTGTGGGCGCCTACTATCCGCTATCACGACGGCATGTTTTACGTCATTTGCACGGCCACAGGTTGTGGCGGTAATTTTATTGTGACATCCCGGCGTCCTGAAGGTCCCTACAGTGAGCCTATATTTATAGAAGATGCACCGGGTATAGATCCCTCGCTGTTTTTCGATGATGATGGTAAGGTATGGTATTGTGGTAGTATAAACGGTGATAATAAGGTGCCACCCCGTCGTTGGCCAGAAGAAGACCGTATTTATGTGCAGCAAATAGATGTCAAGACAGGCAGGTTCTTGGGCAAGCGTCATATCGTAACCAGTGGATATGCAGTGAACAGCCCTAATGCTGAGGCTCCGCATATATATAAGATAAACGGCAGGTACTACCTGATGATAGCCGAGGGGGGGGACTTGGGAAGACCATTCTGTGTCTGTATTTACAGCTGATAGCCCGGTAGGACCCTATACGCCTTTCATCAGCAATCCGGCTCTGACTCATCGCCATCTGGGAAAGGGCGTTGACATCACGACCATTGGTCATGCCGACTGGGTACAAACTCAAAATGGCGATTGGTATGCGGTTATGCTGGGAGTGCGACCGGTAGAAGGGTACAACATGCTGGGACGCGAGACATTTCTCACCCCTGTCGAGTTTCAGGACGGGAAGCCAGTGTTCAACCCAGGCATTGGCCGGGTATTGATGGAAGACAAGTTCCCAAGTCTTCCGGAGTCACCAGTTGTTCTTCCTCCTGTTCGCGATGAGTTTGATGCTGATTCTTTGCGCTTTTGTTGGAATTTCCTGCGCACGCCTTTCAGTCGGTGGTATGAGTTGAAAGACTCGCGCTTGGTCTTGCAGTTGAGACCGGAGAAGGCTACGGAGTTGGTCAATCCTTCTTTGATAGCTCGTCGTGTGCAACATCATCGGTTCAAGGCTGTGACTTGCATGAACTTCAACCCTCGCTCAGACAATGAAGAGGCTGGGATGATAATCATGCAAAACGATCGCTTTCAGTATAGGTTAGTGTTGGTAGGCAAAGGTCGTCAGCCGCAGGTGTTGCGCTTGGTTCAGGTGAAGCAGGGGTGGAGACGGTTTTAGCGTGTGTTCCTTATAAGGCTGATGAGGTAGTGCTCGGCATCCAAGGCGACGGATTGAAGTATTCTTTCCTTTATGGTTCTACGGAAGACAGCATGCAATATCTGTTGAAGGATGCCGATGCTACAGTTTGCAGTACCAATGTAGCAAAAGGTTTCATTGGGCCTTTTGTAGGGATGTATGCCAGCAGTAATGGTCGTGACAGTAAACGGACGGTTGTTTTCAGTTGGTTCGATTATGCAGGATTGTAAAATAAGTAATTTAAGAGGTTGCTTGGTGTAAATAAGGAATACCGAATAAGTCGTATTTTATATCAGATAAACGTAATTTTTGACCATATAGTCACTGATGTCTCTACTTTGAATTTGTAAATCCTAAGGGATATGTTTATTTTTGTAAATGTAGACCAATGAATGTTGCAGTAGATGTCAGATGAGGCAATACTGGCGGTTCCTACATTCATAGATATTGTGTTTCGCCGAAAGCGGGGACCATAGGCAATGAAGATTTAGAGAGTATGAAGAAAGAGTTTAGATTACGGAGCATGTTGCTTGCTATTGTTTGTGGCTTTAGCATATTTTCTGTCCACGGACAATATCTTCGCACTTCTTATTTTATGGATGGAGCCTACAACAGGCTTCAGTTGAATCCTGCCCTTGTGCCTTCAAGAGGATTTGTTGGAATTCCAGGCTTAGGTAGTATCAATGCAGCGGTGTCATCCAATTCTTTGGGGACGCAGGATATTATTAATTGCTTTGATTCGGACGGTAATTTCTACAATGATGATAGTTTTTATAATAAGCTGAAAGATGTCAATGATTTGAATATAGGAGCGGCTGTTGATGTCATTAACTTTGGATTTGCCCGTGGCAAGGGCTTTTGGTCGTTCAATGTTGGTGTCCGTGCCGATGTCAATGCTTCTGTGCATAAGAGTATGTTCGATTATCTTCGTGAGATAGATAGAGATGATTTCTCTTGGTCAAATGCAGATATTGACATTCGTGATGAGAAAGTGAAAATCAATGCTTATACAGAAGTCGGTGTAGGCTATGCGCGTCCTCTGATAAAGAAATTGACAGTAGGTGCCAGAGTAAAAGTCTTGTTGGGTATGGGTAATATGAATATGGAGGTAAACAATCTGTCCTTACAGTCTAATATTCCTGATTATTATGACCCAAACATGCCTGTTGAAGATATTCGGGCCACTATTAAGTCTGATGCTGTATTGGAAGGTAATATGAGAGGTTTGGATTTGACCGAGACAACTAGTTTGGATGGAACTAAGACTTATGTAGATGGTTTGGAGGTCAATTCTTTTGGAGTAGGTGGTTATGGTGCTGGCATAGATTTAGGTGCAAGCTATCAGTTGACCAAGAACCTGATGCTTTCTGCGGCAGTGATAGATTTGGGCTTTATCTCTTGGTCGAAGAGTTCATCGGTGATAGCTACTGCACAGGCAGAAGAAGTGTATGATGAAACGAATTACCAGGAATTCCTGAATAGAGCAGAAAGTAGTGATGTTTTGGATTTTGACCTGATGGGACTGGAAGTGGGCGATGAGCAGAAAGCCCGTACCACTCGCTTGTGTCCGACATTGGTCATTGGCGGTGAATATGCTTTCCTGAACAACAAGTTGAGTGCTGGCGTTTTGTCTACCACCCGTTTCGGTTTGTTGAAGACTACTACCGAACTGACCCTTTCGGCCAACTATCGTCCGAATACGTTGATAGGCCTTTCAGCCAGCTACTCCATGATTCAGAGTGCAGGCAAGTCTTTTGGTCTTGCTTTCAAGCTTGGCCCGTTGATGTTGGGTACCGACTACATGTATTTGGGTGAGAATTCCAAAAGCGTGAATGCTTTCATAGGTATTTCTGTACCTTTGGCAAAGTTGTAGTGTTACTTCCACTACAACTGCCGAAGGCTCAGAAATTTTTTTGCTACTATATGAATTAGGCCTGACAACGGAGACTGCATAGGAAAATTATTCTTCCCGCCAGTCTCCGTTCTTTTTAATCAATTCTATCAGTTTGTCTACCGCTTCCTCTTCCGGTATATTTTTCTCAATACACTCCTTTTGTTTGTAGAGACTGATTTTGCCACGGCCTGCACCTACATAGCCATAGTCGGCATCGGCCATTTCGCCCGGTCCGTTTACAATGCAGCCCATGATGCCTATTTTCAATCCCTTCAGGTGGCTGGTGGCAGCTTTGATGCGTGCAATGGTGTTTTGAAGGTCGTAGAGGGTACGTCCACAGCCCGGACAAGATATGTACTCGGTCTTGCTCGTACGTACGCGCCCTGCTTGCAGAATACCGAAGGCTGTAGCATCTATTACTTGAGAAGCGATGTTTCCTTGGTTGAACAGGAAAATACCATCGCACAAACCATCAAAAATTAGTGCCCCCATATCGGCAGCCGATTTGAGCTGGAAGTTTTCAGTTTCTTCTTCAGCATAGTGTTGGAAGTAGATAACCGGATTTTGCAATCCTTCGCACATCAGCTGGTGGGCCAATGCACGTTGTTCTCCCAGTCGGTTTGGATGATTGCTCTGTGCAATCAGCACTACTTCAGGATGGTATTTGAGACAAGCCAATGCTTCTTCATTCAATCCCATGTAGGTGATGAACAAGAATTTGAGTGAGGCCGTACAACCCGTCAGGAAGGGTAGCTGGTCGCCCTTGAAGGCAGGCCAAGTGTTGTCTGTACCATCCCAAATGTCGGCATCTACTATATATTGTATACCGTTGTTTGTTTGTTGTGGTAATTGATGTCCCGTATAGATGTAATCGGGGCAGAATTGGAGATTGACTTCTAGATTGCCATCCAGGCGTGCAACCAGAACTACAGGTAAATTGTCGCCACCAATATTGTGCACAGCTTTTGTCTTTCTGCGTGTGGGCGACAGATAGTCGAATGCAGGGGCTACTGCGTCGGGTATGTAAGGATGCTCATTGCGGCGTATAATATAATCAACCAGTTTGCGTGCTACCGGAATCTCTGCTTCAGGGGCTTCGCTTAGCGATACGCGTATGGTGTCACCCAGTCCATCGGCCAATAAAGCGCCGATACCTAGTGCTGACTTTATGCGTCCGTCTTCTCCATCTCCGGCTTCTGTTACTCCCAGATGTAGTGGAAAGTGCATGTTTTCTTCTTCCATTACTTGTGCCAGCCGGCGGACTGTTTTTACCATAACTACCGTGTTGGAGGCTTTTATGGAAATGACAACATCCTTAAATTGTTCTTCTACACATATACGTAAAAACTCCATGCACGATTCAACCATTCCTTCCGGTGTATCTCCATAGCGCGACATAATGCGGTCTGAGAGTGACCCATGGTTCACGCCTATGCGGATTGCCGTGTGGTTTTCTTTGCAGATATTGAGGAAAGGAATAAAGCGGTCGCGTATCTTTTGTAATTCCTGGGCATATTCCTCATCCGTATATTCCAGGTGCTTAAAGGTACGTGCCGCATCTACGTAATTGCCCGGATTGATGCGTACTTTTTCTGCATACAGGGCTGCTACGTCGGCTACTTTGGGATTGAAATGAACATCAGCCACTAAGGGAGTATTATATCCTTGGCTACGTAGGGAGATATTGATGTTCTTCAGATTCTCAGCTTCCTTTACTCCTTGTGTGGTGAGACGCACGTATTCGCCGCCTGCGTCTACAATGCGTTTTGCTTGTTCAACACAGGCTTCCGTGTCCTGTGTTGGTGTATTGGTCATACTTTGTATGCGGATAGGATTGTTACCCCCCATTGGGGTAGCCCCAATATTAACTTCGGTTGTTTCCCGTCGGGAATAGTTGAATAAATCCATGAGTCATGAAGAATTAGGAATGAAGAATCAAGAATGAACTGTGCAGTGATTTCATTCTTCATCCTTTGATTCTTCATTCTTCATTTTTTTAATTGGTCTTGTATTCGTATTTCACATCTTTCAGATCCTCATTGGCCTTGGTGATTTTCTTTTTCAGACCTTCTTTATAACTTGCGAAGGCTTGTGCCAATGCAGTGTCGTTCAAGGCAAGAATCTGTACAGCCAGAATAGCTGCATTCATGGCGCCATCAATGGCAACTGTTGCTACGGGTATGCCGGGAGGCATCTGGATAATGGAATAAAGAGCATCTACGCCATCCAGTGTAGAACCTTTGATGGGTACACCAATGACGGGCAGCGTAGTATTGGCTGCAATTACTCCAGGTAGGGCAGCTGCCATTCCGGCAGCGGCAATGATGACCTTAATGCCACGCTTGCGTGCATTCTTTGCAAATTCTTCTACAGCTTCCGGAGTACGGTGCGCTGACAGCGCATTCATTTCAAACGGAATGTGGAAGTCGTTGAGTAGTTGTGCAGCTTTTTCCATGACCGGCAGGTCGGAAGTGCTGCCCATGATAATGCTTATGACAGGATTCATATTTATGTTTTTTAGACCCTCAGAAGGCAGAAAGGCCTCCTGAGGGCAGATTATTTATTCATTGATGATGGCCTTATAGGCTTCTGCGTCGAGCAGTGAGTCAAAATCAGCGTCTGCAGCCGGTTTCACTTTGATAATCCAGCCTTCGCCATACGGGTCTTTGTTAACCAGTTCGGGTTGATCGGCCAATGCTTCATTTTGTTCCAGCACTTCTCCTGCAACGGGCATGAAGAGGTCGGAAATGGTTTTTACTACTTCAATAGTACCAAAAGCTTCGCCTGCTTCCAGTGTTTCACCTTCTGCCTGAATGTCTACGAAGACAATATCGCCAAGTTGTTCTTGTGCATAGTCTGTAATACCTACATAAGCAACATCGCCTTCTACGCGAATCCATTCATGTTCGTTGGTGTACTTTAAGTTTTCAGGAATATTCATAATCGTTAGTTTTAAAGGATTAAACAATTATTTTTAGTTAGTTAAGTGTTTTTCGTTTATTGATTTTTCTTTTTGGTTTGCCTTTACAGAGGAAGCAGTTTCAGATAGAAAAACATCCATCCGGTCAGTGGATGCAGCACCAGCAGGGAGCATATCAGCCCAACCGCAAAACCTCCCATCACCTCACCCAGCGTGTGATGGCGCAGAATGATACGTGCTGTCCCCAAGATTCCAGCTATGAGGATAAAGATGCACAACCACCATACAGGGTTATAGTCAAACAAGGCACTGAACGCCACCAATCCGCCTATCACAGCTCCAGCTCCGGCCATGTGTTCGCTCAGTTTCCATTTTAGGTTGATGATGATGCAGAGAATCATCATCAGCAGTGCAGCCAGAATGATGCCCGTCATGTACCAGGGGATATTCAGTCTGTGCATCATGGCCAGGCAAAATATGTACGACAGAATGGTGAGCAAAAAAGGTATGTAGCGTTTCTTGCGTTCAGTCAGGTCTGTAGGTGTAAAGCCGTTTATCTTGCGGAAAATGAAGATGGCCAATGTCGGAATAAGAATGGTGAAGCAATAGACCACGCCCAGTACAATCAACTTATATTGTATGGGCATAATGCGCAGGTAGGAGAAGATGAATAAGATGGCAAAAGCCAGCAGCGGAATGGAAAATGGCGTAAATATGGCCGATATAACACGTGCTGTCCTTATCAAAGCCTTGTCTTCTTCTATATGGTAACGTTGTTCTTCTGTTGTCATATTGCAAGCTCTTATGTCTATGGATATTGCCTGTTATTTCCTTAGTCTTGCCACCGGAATATTCAGTTGTTGCCTGTATTTGGCTACTGTTCGTCGGGCAATGGGGTATCCTTTCTGTTTCAGTATCTCTGTCAGTTCATCATCCGTGTAGGGCTTCTTCTTGTCCTCCGAGTCAATGCATTCTTTCAGAATCTTTCGAATCTCGCGTACCGACATCTCTTCACCGTCTTCCGTCGTGTAACCGTCATTGAAAAAGTACTTCAAGGGGAAAATGCCAAAATTGGTTTGCGCATATTTGCTGTTGCTCACTCGCGATATGGTCGATATGTCCAAGCCTGTACGTTCGGCTACATCTTTCAATATCATGGGTCGCAACAACGATTCGTCGCCTTCCAGGAAGAATGGCCGCTGCAAGTCTACTATCGCCTGCATGGTGGTCAGCAGCGTATTCTGCCGTTGCTTCACAGCATCAATAAATCCCTGCGCCGCATCCATCTTCTGTTTCAGAAACATGACTGCCTCTTTTGATTCTTTCGATTGGTTAGCCTTGTTTTTTGTATGTTCCTCTACCAGTTCCGAAAAATCGCGGCTGATTCGCAACTCAGGTACATTACGGTTGTTGAGCGATACGTTGATAGTGCCGTCGTCAAAGGTGTCTACAATAAAGTCGGGCACTATTTGCTGCATATTTTTTCCCATGGCCTCGCCCAGCGAAGCTCCCGGCCGTGGGTTAAGTTTCACGATATCTTTGATAGCCTGTTCAAAAGTGTCATCGTTCAACTCCAGTTTCAGTTTTATCTTGTCCCAATGTTTACGGGTAAATTCGTCATAGCATTCCGATATGATTCTTTCTTCGATGCCCAGCAGTTGCTTGTTTTTGTCGCCCTGTTCCAGCTTGCGTCTGATTTGCAACAGCAGGCATTCCTGCAGGCTGCGTGCTCCCAGTCCGGCAGGGTCAAAGTCCTGTATCATTTTCAGAATTTCTTCCAGCTCCTGTGTAGTGGTTTCTATGCCCGAGTAGATGGCCAGTTCGTCGCAGATGCTGTCCAACGATTTGCGCAGCAGTCCGTCGTCGTCCAGCGAACCGATAAGATATTCGGCCAGTTCGCGCTGATGTTCAGTCAGGTTGCGTTCGCCCAGCTGCTCTTTCAGGGTTTCATAAAAAGAAGTAGAGTCTGAAAAAGGAATTTCTTCTGCCTGCTCGTCTTTGCTTCGGTTGTTCTCCTGCAACTTGTAGTCGGGTATGTCATCCTCATTCAGATAGTCGCTCAGTGAGTCATAGCTTGTATCGCCTCCATCTTCCATGCTTGTCTGGTCGTTGGCTGCTTCTTCATCATAGTCGTCATTGGCTGTTTCTTCTTTCCCCTCTTCCAGGGCAGGATTTTCCAGCAATTCGGCCCGCACACGGTCCTCCAGTTCCACTGCCGGCAGTTCCAGCAGTTTCACTACCAGTATCTGTTGCGGCGACAGGGTTTGGATTTGCTGTTGCGCCTGCGTCTGTATCTGTTTCGAACTTTGCGCCATTGTCTTTTTTTCATCGGTTTAGGCTACAAAATTAATGAATAGTTCGATAACGAGAAATCTTCCTTCTTATATTTTATATGAAATAAGCGGCTGGCCTATGTTTTTATCGGTGCAGTTTCAGGGGTGTAGAATGTGGTTCCATAGAGTCAAAAACCTGAAAACTTCGTTTTCGTTTGTCTTTGCATCTGCCTTTCATTATCTTTGCGTATCATCTTAAAAGAACGAAATGTCATGTTTGCAAAAGAAACCTACATGCAGCGCCGAGCCCTGCTGAAAAAGAACATTGGCTCCGGACTATTACTTTTCTTAGGAAACGATGAGCAAGGGTTGAACTACGAGGACAACACTTTCCGCTATCGCCAAGATTCTTCTTTCCTCTATTATTTCGGACTTTCAGCAGCTGGCCTGGCTGCTATTATTGATGTAGATGAAGACAAGGAAATCATTTTTGGCGATGAACTCTCCATTGACTATATTGTGTGGATGGGTACGCAACCCACACTCCATGAAAAGGCTGCGGCTGTAGGCATTGCCGAAACGCGTCCTTATGCCGAAATCACTTCTTATTTGCACAAGGCTGTGCAGCGTGGTCAAGCCATCCACTATTTGCCGCCTTACCGTGCAGAACACAAGCTCAAGCTGATGGATTGGCTGGGCCTGCCTCCTGCACACCAGGAAGGTTCCATTCCTTTTATCAAGGCTGTTGTGGCTCAGCGAAATCATAAGTCGGAGGAAGAAATTGCAGAAATAGAAAAAGCCTGCAATGTGACTGCCGACATGCACATTGCTGCCATCAAGATGTTGCGTCCCGGCATGCACGAGTATGAGATAGTAGCCGAAATGAATCGCGTAGCGCAGATGAACAACTGCGACCTCTCCTTTGCAACCATAGCCACCGTCAACGGGCAAACTTTGCACAACCACTATTATGGCAACTTGGTCAAATCGGGCGACCTCTTCCTGATTGATGCAGGTGCAGAGATGCCCTCAGGCTATGCTGGCGACATGTCTTCCACCTTCCCTGCCGATAATACCTATACACCCCGCCAGCGTGCCGTCTACGAAATACAGAATGCCATGTTCACTGAGAGTGTCAAGGCCTTGCGTCCGGGCATCCCTTATATGGATGTCTACGACCTTTCTGCCCGCGTCATGGTCGAAGGCTTGAAACAACTTGGTTTGATGAAAGGCAACGCCGAAGATGCCGTGCGCGAAGGTGCTCATGCCTTGTTCTATCCTCATGGCCTTGGCCACATGATGGGACTTGATGTACACGATATGGAGAATCTGGGCGAAATCTGGGTGGGCTACAACGGACAGCCCAAGAGCACGCAGTTTGGTCGCAAGAGCCAGCGGTTGGCCATTCCGCTCGAACCGGGTTTTGTGCTCACTGTAGAGCCGGGTATTTACTTCATTCCTGAACTGATAGACCTTTGGCGTGGTCAGCAGAAGTTTACCGATTTCATTAACTACGATAAAGTGGAAGAGTATCGTCACTTTGGTGGCATCCGTCATGAGGAAGATTACCTCATTACCGAAACCGGTGCACGTCATCTGGGCAAGCATACGCCTATGACTCCCGATGAGGTGGAAGCCTTGAGAGGCTGATTCTTTCATACAGGCTCTCTTGCCTGATGAAGGTGTGTCAATGACAGGTCGTGCTATCATCCTGCTTTGACACACCTTTATTGTATGTCGTTCTCGTCAACTGTTTACCTGGGATTGCTGATTTACGTTCTTTCTTATGAATTGTATTAATTCCTCTTCGCTGATTTTCATTATCTCCAGGTTCTTTTTCTGCTGCTCCAGCAGGGTTTCTATGGAGCCTTTCAGAAAAGGAAGATAGAACATGTGGTGCTTTTGTAAATACCAGATTACGTCTGGTTGCTTGTGTAGGAGGGCGAATTTTTCAGTCGTACTGAAGTCGCGGATATCATGCGTCTTGTGAAATTCGTCATACAAGTTAAATTGTTCATGGACGATTTCCTGATAGAGGTCCTCCATCAGATTGATAAGTGAATAACATTTGCCCACATTCTCAATAAATGCCGTATTGTCAATGCTTTGCCAGGTGGACATGCTACTGCTGAAAATTCTTTCCGAGGTATGGTTGACTATTCTGAAAGACCTGCTCCCTAGGCTGTTCAGGAACATGAGGGCAGTGTCTTTGCTGACGTTTCGGACTTTTTCATCGCTATATTGCATGATTGCCTGAAATAAACTGTCATTTTTTTCCATTACCGCTATATCTTTCGATAGCCTTCTGTTGTAAATCTCAATATTGTTAAGCACCATCATCACTACCAGGCGTTGGTTCTCTTCATGTTTCTTTTCTTCCAGATAAGCCGAGGTTCCGAAAGTCACTATAATACCTGTTATGGTTCCTACAATGGAACTGGTTGTAGCCAGCCACCAGGCTCCCATGTGCCATTTGAATAAAGATTTGAGCTGTCTCATTTCGTTTGGGGTTACTGCTGTTGTATGTTAGTTGTTGCTGTCGTTTGTATCCTGTCGTTTCTGTAGATATATTGGATATCCGATAAATTGCGCAAATGTAAGCATAAATATTTGTATTTTCAGGAAGGACATGAGTATTTAGCCTTGAAACCACTGGCGCTTTTTACGCTGTTCTTCTGTCTTGGCCAGTGGCGTAGATGCAGGATATTTGTCGCTAGCTCCTTCGTATATAGGTAAATGTTTGTTCTAAATGACATACGAATTGTCGGTAGTTTCCTCTTTTCTATGTATTTTTGTGCCCGAATTAACAAATTAATATAATGGAAACTAAAAACGTATTGAAAAGAATGGCCCTCTTTGTATGGGTAGTAGCATTATTGGTTGGTTTTACTGCTTGTTCCAGCGAAGATGATGAGCCTTATGTGGTAACTTATGATGTAGCTGTCAATTTGACTGTGTCAGGGGAAGATGACCCTTTTATTACAATAAAGGTTCTTTCAGATTATTCAACTGTACTCGACCAGGTGATGGGTGGCAGTTTCTGTACGAAAGACAAGGATGCGGAAATTATAGAAGCTTGCGACAAAGTGTTTGAAAAACATAAAACTCAGTATACCAATGCGTTTGGTTATGCTGAAATCAGAAAGACTGTGGGCACCATGTCTTCCCCTGATGATGAGCTTCCGAGTACGGTTCTTAAAACCTATAATTATGAGTAATCTGTTGCATCAGATACTTTAGTTATACCCGACAATCCCGTTTGTTTTCCGGCAGAGGATGAACAGACGGGATTGTTTCTTTTTCCATGTAGTAGGTCGTTTTTGTTTTGCATACCTCCACTTTAAGGCTTACCTGTGAAAAAGTATTATCTTTGTGGCCGTAAAACAAACTTAAACAAACACATTTTTATGGAACAACAACATGGAAAACACCTGCGTGTCGACGTAGCCGACGTGTTGCGCAGCATTGCAGTGATGGGTATCATCCTGCTTCACTCCATCGAACATTTCAATTTTTATTCTTTTCCCGACACAGCCTCTCAATGTGGCTTTCTGAATTTTACCGATAAATCCATTTGGGATGGACTGTTTTTCCTTTTTGGCGGCAAGGCATACGCCATTTTTGCCTTGCTTTTCGGTTTTAGCTATTTTATTCAGTACGATAATCAGCGTTTGCGCGGCAACGATTTTCGCCTGCGTTTCTGTTGGCGCCTGGTATTGCTTTTCCTTTTCGGCAATTTCAATGCCATGTTTTTCACGGGCGAGGTGCTGGTGCTCTATTCCTTGACAGGATTCATCATGCCCCTTACATGTCGCATGAATGACAAAGTTTTGCTGATATTGGCTTGCGTCCTGCTAATGCAACCGGTGGCTATTATTTATTTGCTGTGCGCTTGCTTTAATCCTGAGTTTACGGTACCTGCCATTCCTACTGATAGCTTCTGGGCGGCTACCTACGCCGTACAAGGCAGTGGAACTTTCTGGGAAACAGTGAAAGTCAACTTGTGGGAAGGCCAGTTGGCCAGTCTGGCTTGGGCATGGGACAATGCTCGTGTATTCCAGACCATGGGGCTCTTCCTGCTGGGCTTCCTGGTGGGGCGTAGGGAATTGTTCTTGGAGAAAAATCTCAAGGTATGGAACAAGGTGCTTTGTGGAGCGCTTGTCGCATTCTTCCCCCTCTACGGTTTAGTCAATATGTTACCCGATTTCTTGCCTAATCCGGCTGTACGCACCTCGCTGATGCTCATTATTACTTCGCTTTCCAAGTTTGCCTTCATGCTCGTCCTCGTATCGGGCATCCTTATGGCCTACTATCGTACCAACCTGCGTAGCTTGTTGTTGAAGCTCACTCCCTATGGCCGTATGAGCCTGACCAACTATATCACCCAGAGCATTGTCGGCTCTATGTTGTTCTACAACTGGGGCTTTGCTCTTTACAGTCAGTTGGGCATCACAGCCAGTTTCCTGGTTGGTGTGTTGTTCCTCGTGGTGCAGTTCTCTTTCTGTCGCTGGTGGATGAAGCGCCACTCACATGGGCCTCTGGAATATCTGTGGAAACGGGCCACGTGGGCATTTTAATCAGTGCTTGCTATTGAAACAACAGGAATGGGGACTGTATCCCCATCCTGTTCCTTCATAAAGCACTTCCCATCCTTTTTCAATATTGTTTCTGATATTTCTTGTAGAATACCAGAAACAGCAGAAAGCCTACCAACGCTAGTGGAGCGCCCACGAGGGCAGGGTAGCGGTAGCCTTCCACGATGGCCAGTCCACCCATGTAGGCACCAATGGCATTGCCCAGGTTGAAGGCCATCTGTACACATGCTCCACCCAGTAATTCGCCGCCGGGGGCTACACGTATGATAAGCACTTGTTCGGGACTTGATACGGCAAACAGTCCGGCTGTGCAGAGAGCCATCAGTATGGCTGAACACCAGGGATTGGAAGCGAGGAAGAAAATCAGCAACAGGACTATGCAGATACAGCCTTGTACCACCATGCCTACACGTCCGGGTGTGTAGCGGTCCGACATGCGGCCGCTCACCAGGTTGCCTACTACCATTCCGAATCCGGCCAATACCATCAGTGCCGTAATGCTCTCGTCGCTGAAGCCCGATACTTGGGTTAGCAATGGGTTGATGTAGCTATACCAGCAGAACACGCCTCCGTTGCCCAGAGCTGTTGCTCCCAGTATCAGCCAGGGAGCAGGCTTTTTCAAGAAACTGAATTGACCTTTGAATCCTCTGTCTTCCAGCCCCGAAACGTTCGGAATCCATCGCCAGATGTAGTACAGCACAATAGCGCCCCAGCATGCTACCAGCAAGAAGGTTACGCGCCACGACAGCAGGTGGCTCAACGATGTTCCCAGCGGAACGCCAAACAGGTTGGCCACAGTCATACCTGCTATCATGATGGAGACGGCTTCTGCTCCTTTCCCTTCATCTGCCAGCTTGCCTGCCACAATGGAGGCAACGCCGAAATAGGCACCATGGGGTAAGCCAGAAATGAAGCGCCCAATCAGCAGTACCCAATAGTTGGGCGCAACCGATGCACACAGGTTTCCGATGATAATCAGTGCTACCAGCGCCAGCAGTATCTTCTTCAGCGCACACTTGCGTGCCAATACCAGTACCGGTGCACCACAACAAACTCCTAAGGCATAGGCCGATATCAAATGTCCGGCCACAGGAATGCTGATGTTCAAGTCATCAGCCACATAGGGCAGAATGCCCATCATGGTAAATTCGGCAATACCCAACGCCAAGGTGCCGAATGCCAATGCAATAAGACTCTTCTTCATACAAAATAGTTGTTTTATCCTGAAAATGGCTGCAAAATTACAGCTTCTCTTCGGTTGTCGGATACATAATGCCATATTTTTTCTTTTTGTATGCAAGTAATATGCGGTTTAAACTGAAGTCTGGGGAAGGTTGTTTTCAAGTGTCCTGTTCTGGGACCTTGAAAAACATGGTTTATATGTGCAAATTGTAAATATATATGCTTGTTTCCCTACTTACGTGTCCTTGCCTTTTCCCAGGTATTGAGAATGATGTAACGCGACTCTTCGTATGGCATGGAGGGAGAGCTCAAAAGTCCCTTTCAGATGCATTTGCTCCGTATCTGCTCCGTATCTTGTTCGTTCCTTCTTCGCTTTTGGGTACCTTTATTCGAAGAAGATACGGAGCAAATGCGTCTCAGGTGCGATTGAGGTAGGGTTAAGTACGGTGGCTAAAAGCTGGAGCGGAATTGGGGGATACAGGAAATAGGATAGGGCGTATCAGTCTTCTCACAGACTGAAAAATGTATAGAATTATGTATAGTATTAAGGATGCAAGTCTTATTGCCGGTTGCTGGTCGCGTGTTCTGGCTGATAAAGCTAAAAGGGGGTATGGGAGGCCTTCCAATGCCATGCCTTCGGGAAAATTAGGTGGCAGAATTGTATCTCCCTGCTGCCTTAACCTGTTTACAACGTCTTTTAGTCTTCATTTTCCCTAATATTTATAATAATGTGTCCCCTCGTCCTCGGCTTTTCCTTTCTTTGGAAAAACATGTTATAAAACATACTTATAAATCAGCTATTTA
>ULPZ01078718.1_pt1 | contig 40371 bp, 36 predicted proteins | sample 1953991 | NCBI WGS metagenome assembly ULPZ01 (sample SAMEA4835642, study PRJEB28245) | human gut metagenome | biome: gut microbiome; material: fecal sample | place: Denmark | collected 2008
CTATTTGTACCGATTAAAATGCTAAAACGCTGATAATTAAATATGCTTCGATGTTGCATCGAAAGGAAATTCAGGTAATATCCGCCTTCTACCGTAAACAGCGCCGAAGGGGTGGTCACATGACGGTAACCACGGCTGTCCCAAGAAAAATTTAACTTCTATTTTTAGCACTCAAAATTACAGTGTAAACTATCAAAAAGTCAATCCATGCCTTCAAAAAGTGAAGGCCAACAATAGTGTTGACCATGGCTATTCTCATTCATGGCTTCATATCTGTCAAGGATATCCTTGATTGGCTGTTTCTCAAAAAGAGAGACACTTAGAATTCGAAATAAATCATAAGCAGTCCCTTTAAAGTCGTATAAGACTTTGACTGAAGCAACCAGACAATAAGCGACAATAGCCACATAAATTTGCATGTTGACCGCATTGGCTGATGTACCATAAAATCGGGTGATATACAAGTGTTGTTTAATCCATCTGAAAAATAGTTCAATACTCCAACGGTTCCTGTATAATTCAGCAACAAGCGTGGCAGGTATCTGGAAATTATTCGTCAGGAAATCCAACATTTCATTCCGTTCTTCACTATAATATTGTACCAACCTCAAATGTTTCGGATACCCTTGTCTGGCCCACCGATTTGTAAATGCGATTTCTTTGTCCCCATAGATGGGGATTTTCGGTGCAGTCAACTCTTTGATTACAGAATAGGACATGCCCTGCTTCCTTCTTACTATAAAAAAGGCAGAGACAGAATCAATCTTTCTCATACCGGAAGTCTTAACATACGCTTTATCAAACACATACAGATATCCTTCCTGATAAGAATAATCTTCCATATAGGTTTGGTCACGTTCCTCATGTCCGGTTACCAGACATAAGGCTGGAACTTCCCGTAGGATATCATATAGAGTATGAAGCTTTATTCCGTCTCGTTCCCTTTGTGGAATACTCCATCTGAACCGTGTCAAATCCAGATAGACAGTAGAGGAATCCACCGCGAATAATCCGGACAGGCGAAAACCTTCAAGCAAGCAGGACAGTTCCTGATCATGTGTATCACATCGGGACAGAGTCAAGTTCATTACCTTTTGGGCAAAGTCACGGAATATGCCAACCTTTCGTGTAGAGTTGGCATGCGAAATATTATTTCTGGAAATGTCCTTGCCCATACCTAGTCGATAAAGCTTATCCCGATGTGCTCTTAAGCTGCTTTCGATATCACGCAAGCTTTCGCGCCCGGTGAGCTGAGCCCATAGCATCACTAAAAAGTGGTTCCAGCAACTGTAGGTCTTGATATAGGTATTTCCCTGGTGTTTCTTTACTAAATCATTAGTGTCCCGTTAAAATCGGGACACTAATGAAATTCCTTTTTTAAACAAACAGCCTCTATGCATTAAAATATATCAGAATTCTCCACATTATTAATAAGTCAACCGCACCCCGGCTTGCAAAGTAAACGTACAAGGCCTTTCTTTACGAATTGTTTGTACAGTAGAACCATCATCAAAATAATAAGAGAGACCAGGTTCAAAATAAATACCTACTTTCTTACTCACATTATACTGTGCACCTACAGCACCCATGGCAGAAAGTTGCAGCGGTTTAACCGTCTGTTTTTCATTACCTAATTTACCATATATACACTTTTCAACCATACCACCCGCCGACACATATAGAGTAAATGATTTCAAATCAAGAAAATTCCAGTTTACACGTAGAGGAATGCCTAAATAATGCAACTTTTGCTCCGTTTCTACTGCATCATTTCCTAAAACAACATCAGAAGCAAGATACGTATAGGTCAATCCTGTTTCCAATGAAAAACCTTTTGCCAGGTCTTTACGCAAGGAAAAACCGAAACTAATAGGCTGTTTGTGTTCAATAGACGTTATCTGGTCGTCACGAGTACGCAGATAAGGCATTCCATCTTTAAAAACAAGCTCCTGCCCTTCTGGTATAGAAACCAGTCCGGTCGATGTGTTACTAAAACTAATATTTTCACCAATATATCCATTAGGCGACTGCTGAATGATATTTACACCACCTTCGTTGCCTAGATTTGTAGCCCCACCCGTACTGTTTATTGAAAGACCAACACTCCAGCTTTTATGCTTCTTCAAAGAATTGACATGTTCATATTGTTCTTGAGCAGAGTACAAGCTATTCCGCTTCTGCTTCCTTACCGATTGTTCCACTTTCCTTTCAGGCTCGGCCGTTTCTTCAATGTCTCCTTCTTGAGTCGCCAGTTCTTCGTCAATATCTTCTTCTATTGTTTCTAGCACATTAGGAATAACCTGCGCTATTTGTCTGCTACGTACACTCTCCTGTTGACTTTCTTTCACCCGAACGACATCAATATCATCTATCATCTGTTGTTTGACCTCCTCAGGGTGTAACTGAACAGATTGTGATGTATTCGCTTGTAAAGATATTGAGTCTTGACGAACATTATCTACCCATCGACTCTGTACCAGCCACAAACTAACTAACGACACACCCACAAGAACAGCAGCTGCCGCCGCAACCACAGACCATTTCCTAATAGGAATAAGTTTCTGCTTGCGTACAGAGGGAGTTGCTTGAGGTACCTCAGAGAGTGCCTGTTGCAGCTTTTCCCATCCATCTTGAGGAATTGGCTCCGAGCAATCGTTCAGCTGCTTCTTTATTTTTTCTAACCACAATTCGTCTCTCTTCATATCACTATTTATATATTCTGTTTCATCCACTCACGTATCTTCGTAGCCAAAGCCGCCTTGGCACGAGCTAGCTGTGAAGCAGATGATTTTTCATTTATACCCAATAACTGCGCTATTTCCTTGTGCGATTTTTCTTCTATAACATACAAGTTGAATACTGTACGGTAACCAACCGGCAATTCACTAATAAATTGCATTAAGACTTTAGCAGGTATCGTTTCAATGGTTCCTGCATCTGGCTCATCATAAGCCTCAGGTGAAGTTTCCAAAGGCAAAGCTTGCTTCATAACATCGCTTTTCCTGAGATTTTGCAATATGATATTTATCATTATCCGCTCCATCCATGCCTTTAATGACCCTATGCCGCGATATGTAAACTTATCAAAAGAATCGAAGATTTTCAGAAAGCCATCGTGAAGCATATCCTGAGCAATTTCCCGGTCACCTGTATAGCGGATACAAGTACCAAGCAATTGTCCTGCATATTGCTCATAAAGCATTTTACGGGCAAGGTTGTCGCCTTGCCTGCACCGGTCGGCCAATTCTTGTTCTTCCATTCTTTCTTTCACACGTGTTTACTTGATAAATGCAATACTCACAAAAATACTGCACTACACAACAAAAAAAATCCATATTCATTTTTTTAACACTCTATTGTGCAGTATAAGCATGATAATAGCATTTTATAAACGTAATGAAATTTTTTAATCAAACGATTTTATGAAAAGACTAAAAAAGATATTGTGGCAAGCTTTCCTAATAGGAATACTATTATTACCTCTCCAATCGTGCTTGGATGACGGATATGATAAAAACGCTGCATTACTGACAATCGGCACTATCCACGTCATCGAAGGCAACGACTATTATTTTGAATTAGACGAAGGGACCAAAATGTATCCGGGAGATACCACTCAACTACACAATTACCATGTCGTAAATGGACAACGTGCCTTTATCTATTTCACATTGCTTGATGAAAAAATAAATGGATATGATTACAATGCCAATATCAGTCACATAGAGAATATATTGACCAAAGACATCTATTATATGCCACAAGAGGAGGAAGACAGCATAGGCGACGATAAGATAAATATTACAGAAATGTGGTTTACAAACAATTATCTCAATATCCAATATCAATTTTATTATAGCGACAATCCCGAAAAAAAACACATGCTCAACCTCATTGTCAATCGTAATTCCAACGGAGAAACGACTGAAGAAGAGAATGATTACATCACACTTGAATTCAGACACAACGCCTATGAAGACAAGCAGTCTAAGCGGGGAGACGGTTTAGTATCTTTCAAATTAAATGAAATAGAAGATATGATAAAAGGAAAGAAAGGTCTAAACATAAGAGTTAAAACTTTGTATGATGGCATTCAATATAAGAAAATCAACTTTATTGCCCCTTAATTTTTCAGAAATACCTGAACCTTTAATATAAGCATGAAAAGGCTGCCTCCCATTTGTCTAGGACGGTAGCCTTTTTATATGCCTATATTTAGTTCCTAAAACTCGCTCAATAATATTCCCTTCCCCTTCTTAGCAGCAGGCTAAGAAAATAAACTGAAAATTCATCTAGTAACTATGCCAAGGGATTTTGGTTTCATCCATTGAAACTAGTAGTTTCATCCGTTGAAACTGACGGTTTCATCCGTTGAAACCAATGGTTTCATGCCTTGAAACTAATCTGAAACTTTACTTGCAAATACAGAGCAGTGGCCAGCAACTTGTATTTTTCAAAGCCAGATGAATGGTAGTCCAATAAAATGTGTACATTTGCATATACTTAATACATTACTTACTGATAGAAAACAAAATGGCATTTACTGCAACTAAAAGAGAGGTTGGCGAAATTTATACTTTTTTTCGTCTTCTGGCTGATGGATTTGTAACTACCGGCACGGCACAAGCGACAGCCAGCGATGTGCAATGGCCCATCGCAATGCTCCAACGCGAGGAACATGATGGCACACGACGTTATGTGCTTGATGGCGAAGAAATACATGTAATAAAAGGGAAAGTAGACAAAAAAGGCATATTTACAGCAGATGGTGAAGAGACACATCTCTTAAGAGCCGATTTTGAAGGAGCAGCCCAACTATTGCTTGGATTACTAAAGAGCGGCTCTGGAGAAGATATTGAGATTCCTGATGGATTAGAAGCGTTTTTTGATGCAATAAATATATACAATTTGGAAGCCCGGACAGAAGACCGGACAGATATTGCCATAGCCTTCAGGCATCAGGATGCTCCCCTTTCCGGCTTTTGCATCCGTTGCCGTTTAAGCCCCATGAACCCTTTACTTGATGGAGGGCGCACTGCCAATCTGAAATTAGAACAGAGTGGAGTAAAATTTGCTGTACCTACCGTAAACAAGGTCAACGCTTTACCAGAAGGCAACAATGCTGTTGCTGAGCGTATGCTAATGATAGAAAGATTAGGCGGCGTATTGAAATATAGCGATGTAGCTGATAAGGTATTCCGCTGCAATCTACAAATGATAGACTTACATTTTCCTCGGGTATTGGCAGAAATGGTAAGGCTGATGCATCTGGAAGGGATTGTGCGTACAAACGAATTGACAGAGCGAATAAAGCAAATGAACCCTCTGAAGATAAAAGACGAGTTGATACAGAAACATGGTTTCTATGAGTTTAAAATGAAACAATTCTTATTAGCTTTAGCACTTGGCATGAGACCGGCTAAAATATACAATGGACAGGACTCTGCCATTGAAGGCATGTTGTTAACCTTGGCCGACGGACAGATAATATGTTACCACCGCTCAGACAAGGCAACCTTCTCCGACTTTCTCTACCAAAATACCCGCTTAGAGAAAGGTTCTACCGAGAAAGATAAGTATGGCTATCTGGAGCGTGAAAATGGAAGTTACTATTTTAAGCTAAATGTAAAAATAGGATTACTCAAAAGAAGCTAAATATTTTTCCCAATAATAAAAAAAGAAACTATGAACGAGGTCTTAAAAAATATGATGACACGTCGCAGTATACGTAGTTATACAGACCGTCAAATATCTGAAGAAGATTTGAATACCATCCTAAGCGCAGCTATTAATGCACCTAGCGGAATGAACCTGCAAACTTGGCATTTTACTGCTATCACCAATGCAGAGATATTAAACCGCATCAACAAAAGTATCAAAGCTGCTTTTACCCGCAGCACAGATTCGCGATTGCAAGAACGTGGACATAATGAGAACTATTGTTGTTACTACCATGCGCCTACATTAATAATAGTCTCTAATGAACCGACTCAGTGGTGGGCTCCAATGGACTGTGCATGCGCCTTGGAAAATATATTTCTGGCAGCAACATCTTTGGGTATAGGTTCGTGCTGGATTAATCAGTTAGGACAAACGTGCGATGACCCTGAAGTCCGTTCCTTGCTGACTGAGCTGGGAATTCCTTCATCACATAAAGTATACGGATGTGCGGCATTGGGATACGCTTCGCCAGAGAGCTGCATCAAAGAGAAAAAATTAAAAGAACATACAATATCAATCATCCGGTAAAAAACGTAAATCCCAACTAGATAATACTCCCCAACAATATGACACACGAGTCCTAAACAAACTTATTTGCCATATTATTGGGGAGTAAAAATATCAAGACATTGAATAAAACATGAAAAAACAATCAGAAGGGAAACAAGAGTAGTCCTCTCCTCGCCCATTCTCTCTAAACCATTATCTGGCCTATTCTACATACGACCCCTTATTCTACCTACTCATTTTCAAGCAAATCTTTGAATAACATCACTTCTACCCTATTATCAAAATTTCCCCCAATCGTGAGATTAAAGAATTACACAACCCTCCAACTATAAAAGACAGACGAGGTAACAGACTGTTATATCGTACTACATGATTCAACCTCTTCAAAAGCATACCCTTGTCACATGTATGATTCTTATTATTGGAAGCACCCTTAAAAATTTGTCCGCATTAGACGATACTCATACCAAACATACATACAAAAGAATGGCGTATGAGATGAGTTGAAACCATCTTCATACGCCATCTTTTATTTGAAAAAGACTTTGCGTCTCTTTATCGGTTCAATTTATGATAGGAATCAGATAAACCAACGTACATAACAGAAGTCTTGACGATGGGGCAGATCTGGATTCTTGGGGAACATACGGTATGAAACCTTGAAGCTTCCTGCATTTTCCAGCTTATGCTTTGCTTGGAATGTATAAAGATTACCATCTTTCTTCACTACATTGAACGGTTCAACAGAGTAAATATGCTGTTTACCATCCTGAGCAGTATAAGTAGTAACCAATTCAAGTCCAATAGCATCATTCAAGCCCTTTTCATCAATTACATAAGTAATTGTATATTCCTTACCACTTTCAATGGAACCTTTCACCAGTTCTTCTGTCTTATCACAAGATACTACCTCAATGCTATCCCATTTAGAAACAACTTCTTCTTTCCAAGCTGCAATTTCCTTAGCCTTAGCATAATTATTAGCAGCCAATGAATGGAAACGTTTTGCCTCCTTGTTATAGAATTTAGCATAGTAATCATCAAGCTGACGCTTCATTGTATAATGAGGAGCAATCTGAGCTATTGAATTCTTAATCGTCTTAATCCAGCCCTCAGAATATCCTTTCTTGTTTCGAGCATAGAAAAGCGGCAATATCTCAGTCTCCAATATACTATAAATAGTTGCAGCATCGAGCTGATCTTGATGTTCTTGATTTTGATATGTGCGTTTCTCTGTCAATGCCCAACCTGCACCTTCGCGATAGCCTTCAAGCCACCATCCATCAAGCACAGAGAAATTCACAACACCATTCATTAATGCCTTCTCGCCTGATGTACCAGAAGCTTCAAGTGGACGAGTAGGAGTATTCAACCAAATATCCACACCAGATACCAAACGACGAGCCAATTGCATATCGTAGTTCTCAAGGAAGATAATCTTACCCAAGAATTCAGGACGACGAGAAATTTCAATAATCTTCTTGATAAGTCCCTGTCCTGCACCATCGTGTGGGTGAGCCTTACCTGTAAAGAGGAACTGAACAGGATAATCAGGATTATTAACAATCTTAGCCAGACGATCAAGATCTGTAAACAGCAAATGAGCACGCTTATAAGTAGCGAAACGACGGCCGAAACCTATCAGCAATGCATTAGGATTAATCTTATCAAGCAAAGAAACGATACGTGAAGGATCACCTTGATTCTTCAACCAAGTTTCACGATATTGTTTGCGCACATAATCAATCAGCTTATTCTTCAGCGCCATACGAGTCTTCCAGATTTCTTCATCAGGAACACTGTAGATTGCTTCCCAAATCTTAGGATTTGACTGATCGAACCAGAAATTCTCGTCAAAATGAGCCGCATAAAGATGCTTCCATTCTGTTGCACTCCAAGTGGGGAAGTGTACACCATTGGTCACATAACCTACATGATTTTCTTCAGGGAAATAGCCCTTCCAAATAGAAGAGAACATTTCCTGCGAAACTTTTCCATGCAACCAGCTTACTCCATTAACTTCCTGAGAAGTATTGCAAGCGAACACAGACATACAGAAACGTTCACCCTTATCACCAGGATTATTACGTCCCAAATCCATCAAATCATCCCACGTAATTCCCATTCTAGAGGGATATCCTCCCATGTATTTTCCGAAGAGTCCTTCGTCAAAATAATCATGGCCTGCAGGCACCGGAGTATGAACCGTATATAACGATGAAGCTCTTACCAGTTCTATTGCCTGATTATAAGTCAAACCTTCAGCAACATAATCACAGATACGCTGAACATTAATCAATGCGGCATGACCTTCATTGCAATGATAGATATCTTTCTTGATACCTAACTTCTTCAACAAAAGAATACCACCAATACCAAGAAGAATCTCCTGCTTCAAACGGTTCTCCCAATCGCCACCATAAAGCACATGAGTAATAGAACGATCAAACTCGCTATTCATCTCATTATCGGTATCCAGCAAATAAAGAGGCACACGACCTACATTGACTCTCCATACATAAGCATGTACATAATAATCCAAATATGGAACATCAACAATAACCTGATTTCCATTTTCATCCAATACACGATCGAGAGGAAGTTGACCAAAGTTCTGAGCCTCATAATTGGCTATCTGTTGGCCGTCCATAGACAATGTTTGGGTAAAATAGCCATAACGATACAAGAAACCCACACCACACAAGTTTACATTGCTGTCAGAAGCTTCTTTCAAATAGTCGCCTGCCAATACACCCAGACCACCTGAATATATTTTCAATACATGATTCAAACCATACTCCATGCTGAAATATGCCACAGAAGGACGTTTGTTGTCTGGTTCTACATCCATATAAGTACGGAACTTAGAATATACGGCATCCATTCTGCGCAAAATAACTTTATCTGCTGCGAGAGCTTCAAGCTTAGCGTAACTCATACGCTCCAACAGAAGCACCGGATTCTGGCCTACCTCTTTCCATAAAACCGGATCGAGATCTCTGAACAATTCAGTAGCCTCATAATTCCATGACCACCAGATGTTACGTGATAACTCAGACAGTTTCTCCAATTCGGCAGGAATGTGTGACTTAACATTCACATCTTTCCAATTAGGAGTATTCACATTACTAACTTTAATCTTCATTATTGTATAACTTTAGATTGATTAATAATTACTTTAATAATAAGAAGAAATAACACAGAATTTCACAATATCAATTTCAACATTATTCCTCTAGCTTTTTCTATTTCAATGTATAGAGATGATTAGCCTATCAAACGCTTATGAGCTTTACGGAGAGCAAAGTCATAGGCTTCATAATAATATTTAATAAAATGTTTCCACAAGGCCTGTTCAGCAATCTCTGATGCGCGCTTACGAATACTTCTAATTTCTCCCTCATTTTTTACGGAGAAGGCCGAAATAGTATCCTTTATTTCATCAGCAACCTCTGAATAATTATAATCCGAACGATGAAGTACCTCAACACCACTTTCTATACCCGGCTGTCTCTTTAAGCTCTTAACCCAAAGTCCAAATCCTGCAAGATCAGTAGTTATAGTTGGAACATGAAATGCAACACTCTCCAACGGCGTGTAGCCCCATGGCTCATAATAAGAGGGATAAACACTCAAATCACTACCCAAGATTAAGTCATAATATGCCTTATTCAAGATTCCATCTTTACCGTCTAAATAACAAGGCACAAAAATTACCTTAACATTATCCTCAGGACGGTTTCCCATTCCCAAATACTTCAACATATCAAGTACTTGGTCATGAGTCATATTATACAGCCAATGTGTTATAAACGGACAAGACAACGGAGTCGTAAATTTCTCTTTACTTTTCATACGTTGTTGCAGTTCTTCACGAGGCTCTCCTACCCAACTAGGAACATTCACGAATGCAAGTACCTTTTTCTTCAGATTCTTGTCACGATTCAAGCGGTTTAAAGACTCCAAGAAGACATTTATACCCTTATTCTTAAACTCGTAACGCCCACTGGTTGAGATAATCAAGGTCTCACTATCGACAAAAGTTTCACCTAACAAACAATTTGCCAAACGCAACTTCAATGCACGTGCACGCTTACGTTTTCCGGCATAAGTTGCCCCTTTGGGGACAAAATCATCTTCAAACCCGTTCACCAAAACAACATCAGCAGGTTTATCAAGAAGTTCTTTACATTCATTATTAGTAATCTCACTCACTGTCGTAAAACAATCGACAAAATGAGCAGTTTGCTTTTCAATTGAATGTTTAGATTGGATGTTCAACTCTTGCGCCATCTGGTCACCATTGTATGCAAACAAGTAATCATACAAAGGTTTTCCATTTCCTGCAATAGAACGTCCTATAGATGTAGCATGAGTTGTAAAAATAGTAGCAATCTCAGGTACTGCTGCTTGAAGATAAAGTGCGCCCATGCCAGTCATCCATTCATGAGCCTGAAATATTACTTTATCTGTCTCTGTAAGGTTAAACCGATAAAAGCTTTCTACTACCTTTCCTGAAGCAAATGCAAACATTGATGCTTCATCATAATCGCCATAAGCATGCAAAGAATCAACCTGATAACGATTCCACATTTCAGTATAGATTTCATTCTTTTGTGCAAAAAATGGCTGAAAATCGACTAAAATTACAATAGGATTACCCGGAATATTCCAACGCCCTACTCTCACTCGCAAATTATCCTTTTCCAATGCATTTTCCCGCCAAGCAGCACACAGATTATCCGACTCTATGAATAACGGATTCTCTTTCCCTTGCCAAAAATCGGGTCCAATAAAAAACACATGATCATGAAACTTTGCTTGCAACGTATTTGCTCGCGTTGACAATACAGTATAAATACCTCCTACTTTATTACACACTTCCCAACTTGCCTCAAAGATGTAATCAGGAGTCAACAGCTCTTTATCCATAGTAAGTTTTTATCTCTTTATCTAAAAATTTCGGGTACAAAATTACATATTATTCTTTGAAAAATAACCTTTTAAAAGAAAAAATATAAATCTGCACCTAAAACGATTACGTAAAAAAAACTCCTCTTATGCTCAAGAATAACTCAAAGCTATTCTAGAAGCGTAAGAGGAGTATTTGTAAAAAAGGTTATTATTAAACCATCAAAGCAGCAACTAATGCCAAAATAGCATAAAACTCAGGAAGCGCCGCATAAATCATTGTATTTGTTTGTACATCATGCCCTTGAGCAATACCCGAAATACCATTGGCACAAATCTGTCCTTGACGAATAGCGGAGAACAAACAAACCAGACCTACGCCTAATCCGATACCTAACATCAAAGGACCATCTGTAGCAAAATCACGTCCCATAGACATCAAAAAAGCCACAAAACCATAAAGTCCCTGCGTTGCAGGAAGAGCAGACAAAATCATGTAGCTAGCAGACTTTGAAGGATCTTTCTTCAAAGCGCCTTCTGCCGCATTACCTGCAATAGTTGTTCCATAGCAACTTCCAATTCCTGAAAGGCCCAACATCAAGCCCAGACCTAAATAACCTAAAATCTCATTCATAATGTTTTAACTTTGATTTATTATTAATTATTACTTATTTTTTGAACTGTAGAGAAAGGCTTATAAGCCTCTCCCTTTCCATCATAACCAGAATTTTTAAAATACTCTACAAATGTAAGACGTAACGGATGAACAAATGCACTTAAACATGACATTGCTATATTTAATGTATGCCCAAATACCAATATTAATCCGCAGAACAACCAACCTAAAGCAGGTCCTGCTGCATCATTAACCATAAAGGCCAGCTGATTGAAAACACCGCCCAACATACCTCCTGCAAGCCCTAAAGCATACAAGCGGATGTACGACAAGATATCTCCCATTAAACCGGTAGCCATATTGTAGGTATCCCACACGCCAGCACCTATATTGATAAATACATTGCGATGAATGTTATTCAACAAATAAATACCTATTGCAGATATACCACCAATAATAATGAAGGCCCACGTTGACACATCCTCAGAAATGACTTCAAAGAAGGACAACCCACCAGTACAAATAAAGCCTACAACCAGCAATAGCCACCCCCAATTACTCAAGGATTCCTTAAAACCATAACGTACTGTAGAACAGATAGCCTTAACCGTCATTGCGATGCAAATATGCACAACACCAATTATCAATGCCAACAACATCTGCTTATCATAAGTAGTTTCACCTATCTTACCTACAATCATAAACTGTTTTAATGCTTCAGGCACTTCCATTTCAAATAAGCTGGCGCCAAAGAATGTACCCAAAATAGTACCGACAACGAATGTGAAAATACCCAAAGTAATAACCAAATTCATCATCCCTTTCAGCGACTTAGAAAGCTTTTTCTTCAAAAAGAAGCCCAATGCTATCAACACCAATCCATAACCGGCGTCACCCATACAAAACGCAAAGAAAAGCGAAAAGAACGGTGCCAGAATTGGTGTAGGATCAAACTCTGCATAATCAGGCATACCATACATTTTGGTCAATACCTCATACATACGAGTAAATGCATTATTCTTCAATTTAATAGGCGCATTATCCTCTTTTGTTGCATTCCGTATCTCATAATAAACCTCCGATTCATCTAACAACTTCCGAACCTCCGGTTCATTATTCTCAGGGATCCAGCCTTCCAATAAAACGACTGCACCTTCTGCCATTTTCTCGCCATTCAATTTCACCTTTAGGAAATCAATATCGCCTTGCAGATTCGATGCACAGTTCTCCATAGTACGATAATAGGTCTTACAGAAGACCTTAACATCTTTTGTCGCCTGTTCTATTTGCGCTTCAATATCAGTCTTTTTACCACGCAAGTCTGACAAGCTAGACGAAGGCAAGCGCACAGGCTCAATATCCAAAGATATACGTTCTGGCGTAACTGTAACAAAATATACATGGCCGCCCTTCTCCTGTATACGAACAGCATTGTAAAGTTCACCCCACTGTTCGTCATACTCCTTTTCCAGACAAGAATAGAACTGAACATACCATCCTGCCTTAGACAAGCTATCCAAAAGCTGCCAGTCAAAATCTCCCCAAACTTCCATTTGGGAAATTTCTTTTTCTACCAACGGTAGCTGCATATTGAGATTCTGCACATGCGACTGTAGCTCCTCGTAAGTCCGCACTAACGTGTCCGCATCAGTATCTTTTAGGATCTTATCATCAGGTTGACCATCTACAAGCCTATACATTTCAGCCAACATAGTCTTATACAATGCTCTCTTTTGGACAAAACGTTGCATATCTTCATCCAACTCACCACATTGTTTTTCAACTATATGCACCACTCCCAATTCTCGAATTCTCTGCAGGAATGTCTCATATTCCTTATGATAAATCAGGAATGTCAGCTTCTTCATCTTTGTAATCATGCTTCTGCCTCCTTCCTTTTCTCTTGATGAGATTTCATTATTTTCTGTGACGATTTCGAAAGATTTTCTTCATCTTCCATAAACCGCTTAATCTTACGCAGTGCGTCCTGATAACCAGGAATCTGCACCTTCTCAAAAAGGTTCACTTTTTGAGTCGTTTTCTTACGAGCATGTTCTAGCAAGTTCAACTTTGCCACAATAAATTCACGTTCAACTGCAGTATGAGCCAATTCCTTCAGCAAAGCGATTCCGTCAGAATACCATTTAGGCGCATTAAACAGACTAAATGGCCGAATCTCAAAATCTACATTCTCAAGTACCGGTACACGCACACCTGCAATCTTCCTTACATTCAAGTGAACATCGTTAACCTTTATCAACGATGCGTCAAACTCATTCCAAAGGGCAAACATGGCCTCGTAAGCCTGAATTTTCTCTTCCAACTTATCTTCCAGTTCAGCAGCTTCTGTTTTGCTACGCTTCACTTCCATGCGCAATGCACTCTCCTTATTTTTAATAATAGGCAGCGTGCGCACACGAATTTTCAGCTGCTTCTCCAGTTGCTGAAGGGAAGTTTTATTATACTGAAACTTTATAGCCACTTTGAATCTAATTATAAGTGATTAAAAAATCATTTCTCAACCTTCGGCCAATACTGGTCAACCAGTTCCTTCTTGATATTTACTTCCTCTGGACGGAAATATTTACCAAACAGGCTCCAAGCTACATCAAGCATTTCCGTTGTATTCAGATTGACATCAATAGCCAACAATTGGTTAGAATAGTCTTTAGCAAACGCCAGTGTTCGCTCATCATAATTAGTCAAATCAAAACCATTCTCCAGCTTCGTTTTTGCATTAGCCGCATCGGCATACAAACGCACAGCTGCATTCATCACCTGTGGATGGTCTTTACGCGTTTTCTTACCCGTAACCAACTGTTTCAAACGAGACAACGAACGGAATGGGTCAACAATGACTTTACCAATATCACTATCACGACGTAAGAACAACTGACCTTCTGTAATATATCCCGTATTATCAGGCACAGCATGCGTAATATCACCACCTGACAAGGTTGTCACAGCAATAATTGTAATAGAGCCACCACTGGGGAACTGTACAGCCTTCTCATAAATCTTCGCCAAATCAGAATACAAAGAACCAGGCATAGAGTCTTTTGAAGGAATCTGGTCCATACGGTTAGACACAATAGCTAAAGCATCAGCATATGAAGTCATATCCGTCAGCAATACCAATACTTTCTCATTATGTTTCACCGCAAAATATTCTGCTGCGGTCAATGCCATATCAGGAACCAGCAAACGTTCAACCGGAGGATTCTCCGTTGTATTAACAAAACTTACGATTCTGTCCAATGCACCAGCATTAGAGAATACATTTTTAAAGTACAGATAGTCATCATTTGTCATACCCATACCACCCAAAATAATCTTATCGGTTGCTGCACGCAAAGCTACATTGGCCATTACCTGATTAAAAGGCTGATCTGGGTCTGCAAAGAATGGGATTTTCTGACCAGAAACCAACGTATTATTCAAATCAATACCTGCAATACCCGTTGCTATCAGCTCAGAGGGCTGTTTACGACGGACCGGATTTACTGACGGACCGCCAATCTCTACCTCTTCACCCTCAATAGCCGGACCGCCATCAATAGGATCACCGAAAGCGTTGAAGAAACGTCCTGCAAGTTGTTCACTCACTTTAATTGTTGGTGCTTTCCCTAAAAATACCACTTCGGCGTTTGTTGGAATTCCTTCGGTTCCTTCAAAGACCTGCAACGTAACTTCATCACCGGCAATTTTAACAATCTGAGCTAATTTGCCGTTTACGGTTGCCAACTCATCATACCCAACGCCCGAAGCCTTTACAGAGCAAGTAGCCTTAGTAATCTGAGTTATTTTTGTATATATTTTCTGAAATGCTTTTGTTGCCATCTATTTATCTTTTGACAATTTATCTATATTAATCCATTATTCTAACATCCTGTAAGACTTGAGAAAAAGACATGGCATTATGCCCGTCTCTCGTCCAACAATTTATAGAGTTGTACACGGAAGTCTTCATAAACTTCCGATTTGTACTTCGAATAGTTCATCTGTTTGCAGATATTTATCATCCGTTTAAAATAATCCATCACCTCATTAAAGTTGTCGAAGGAAAGTTCGGTGTGACAAATATCAATCACCATATTTAGAATATCCTCTTGCCGTTCCATAGGTGTCACAGCATCCACCTCGTCAAAAGCATCTTGCTGCAGAATAACAAAATCAATCAGTTCTGATTTCCAGAAAATCACGTGATAGTCTACAGGAACTCCATCATCACCCAAGATATTAATCTGTTCTGCAATTTCCTTACCACGTTGTAAACGAGTTTTTATCTCATTGACCTTGCCTAACCACTCTGAATTAATTCGCTTACTAATATATTCTTCGAACTCAGGATACTCGATATACTTTGAATAAGAATCTATCGGATTTACAGCAGGATAACGTTTCTTATCTGCACGGTCTTGTTCCAATGCATAGAAACAGCGAGCTACCTTTTTCGTATTTTCAGTAACAGGCTCTTTCAAGTTACCACCGGCCGGAGACACTGTACCTATAAAAGTAATAGAACCTGTTTCTCCATTATTCAACTTCACATAGCCGGCACGGCCATAGAAATTTGAAATGATAGAAGACAAATCCATAGGGAATGCATCAGGACCAGGTAATTCTTCCATACGGTTAGACATCTCACGCAAGGCCTGTGCCCAACGGGACGTAGAGTCTGCCATCAGCAGCACTTTCAATCCCATACTTCTATAATACTCGGCTATAGTCATTGCCGTATAAACTGATGCTTCACGAGCTGCAACAGGCATATTAGAAGTATTTGCAATAATAATAGTACGCTCCATCAGTTTACGCCCTGTATGCGGGTCAACCAATTCAGGGAACTCCGTAAAGATTTCCACTACCTCATTGGCACGCTCACCGCAAGCTGCAATAATTACGATATCAGCTTCGGCCTGTTTAGAGATGGCATGTTGCAGCACTGTTTTACCTGTTCCAAAAGGTCCTGGAATAAATCCAGTACCACCTTCCACTATAGGATTCACTGTGTCAATAACACGAACGCCTGTCTCCAACAATTTAAATGGACGCGGTTTTTCCTTATAATTAGTCATTGCACGTTTTACAGGCCACTTCTGAATCATATTAACCTGCACATCTTCACCCTGTTCATTCGTCAGGACTGCAACCGTATCCTCAATGCAATAATCACCTTCCGCAACAATAGATTTTACAATACATATTCCTTGCTGCTGGAAAGGAACCATAATTTTCAAAGGTTGAAAATTCTCATCTACTTGTCCTAACCAATCTGATGCGACTACTTTATCACCAACCTTTGCCAAAGGCACAAAATGCCATTTTCTTTCTTTATCAAGAGGATATGTATATTGCCCACGTTTCAAGAACACACCTTCCATCTTATCCAGGTCATTCTGCAAGCCATCATAATTCTTAGACAACATACCTGGCCCTAGTGTTACTTCAAGCATGTGTCCTGTAAATTCGGCTTCAGCTCCAACCTTCAAGCCACGTGTACTTTCAAAAACCTGTACATAAACTTGCGCTCCAACAACTTTAATCACCTCTGCCATCAATCTATCACCGCCCGTTGAAATATAACATATTTCATTCTGAGCGACTGGTCCATCAACGGTAAGAGTCACCATGTTGGCAATAACGCCACTAACAGTACCTTTTGTCATAATATCTTATATTTATATTTTATCTGAATTCTGCCGGAATCTGAACCCCGTCTTTCAATGATGCAATAATGCTTCTGAATTGTTGATTTCCCTTTTCTTTGTCCAATAAAATCCAACGTTCTATCATTTCCAATTGTACTAAGAAAACAAACAGCCTCTCAACTGAAAAATAATTAAAGAAAGTTGCATTTTCCATCCAAGTCCAACGCATCTGGTCAATTTTCTTCTCACGCTCCAATAATTCCTCTGTTTCACTTATCTTCATGAGCTGATCCATATAATCGACCTCGCCCGACAAGCCAAAATCACGTGCATTCGAAGTACGCAACGCTTGGCACACTTCCGTATCACCTACAATCACAGAAGCTATCTCCAATTTATATTTGCGTGCCGTTAATGCCACAAGAATATTATTGACTGTGAGGTTAAACTCATACCACTGGGCAACAAAACGATTATCACAGCGCATGGCATACTCATAATACAAGCCTGCCAAACGATTTTCAGCTAATGAAAAATCTTCTTCACCGGAATTATTGTAATAACCAGAAATAAAAGTAATGAGATATGCAGGATAAAGCGATTTTGACACCTCGTTCTTTTCCTTCAGTTGTGCCAACAAATCGAGCAATTCTTCAGCAGAATACAAGCCCCGTGTATCAATAGCAGCCTCTTTGTCTTTCAACAGTTTCAATACATTGACATTATCATACTGTAGATAAAACAAGTCAAACAACTTCTTATCTTTTGCAGACAACCGGGGATAAAATTCCGTTTTAAAATCAGCTGTAGAATAGGTCAATTTGCTATCGTCCAACGTTAAATCGGGCAAACCTGTCACTAGGTAATAATAGTTACTCATAGCTTTGCGAGATTTAATTTAGAAAAGCATTTCAACCAATTGAGGACGTAAAAATTCTTTAAAATAATTCATAAATTCTTCTTCCCCGAAATTTATTTTATAAGAGCCATCAGCTGGAGATATCGTAAACAATGTCTTGATACCATTTACCTTTTCTATTGTTACACCCTTATTTAATAAATCCTTGGCTTGAGCCATAAAATATTTGTTTAAGCCATCTGCATCAGCTGTAGATATAACAATGGGCTCCGTTGCACTCCATTTAGAGGCCAGTGCAACAATAAAAGCATTTAAATAATCTTTCTGCGAGGTAAAGGCCTTCACATCAGTCTCAACGATTTTATCAACCAATAAAGTTGCAATTTCAGACTTCAAGGCATCCACTGCCTGTCCCGCAAACAATTTTAATTCTGATTTTGTATTTTCCGCCATTTCATCTGCCGTCTTATGAGCAGCAGCGACAATAGCTTCAGCCTCTTTACGAGCATCTTCCAGAATTTTCTTCGCATTATCTTCTGCGGCAGTTATCAGTTTCTGAGCTTCCTCATTACCTTTTTCAACCCCATCACGATAAATCTTGTTTGCCAACTCTTGAATTTTGTTTTCCATAATGCACAGGATTTATTTCTATATTTATTATACAAATTATCAGTTTATATTAGATGCACGCCAAAATTACTAAATTCAATTTGATATTAAGCAGAAAGTAAGAAATAAAAATGATGAAATTCTTCAATCTACCAGTTTTGACCAATCTTAGTCTCAAAATGGCTACAACCATAGAAATAAAAGTGAGGCAGTTGACAAACCATGAAGAAATACTTCACGTACTACGTCTGTCGAAACAAAATTCCATCAAAAAACAGATACGGCTGCGTAAGCTAATGCAGCCGTATCTGTTGGTCAACGCAGCCGTATGTGTAAGCCGATGCAGCCGTAAGTGTGAATGACAGTCTTACAACTACACTGCGCCTATCTCCACTAAAAACAAAAGGCCTACTCCTCTGAGCAGACCCCTCTTTCCTTCAATGATTAAATCCTTAATCTTATTCTTAGAGCAGTTTGATGAACCACTCGCCATTCACATCCTCAGCTGAGATTTTATCTTCTCTCAGCAACCAGCCCAAGCCGAGGAACAAATCTTTGTCAATCAATTTTGTCGTTTTTTTCAATTGCTTAGCGGTCAAACCTTCTGTTCCATTCAGAGCATTCCAGATTTTTCCAGCTGTTTCACCTGCTTTTTCTTTTAACATTTTCAAATTCTTTAAATTAAACATACTCTAAAAGCCGTCCATATACTCATAATAGTTCAGCTTTTATTTCGCATGCAAATATAGTTATTTTTATGTTATTGAATGTATTATTTATATTATTTTTCCATTTCCTGTTTATTCTTCTGATATTCCACCCATATTTGAGCTGCATTTTCCACCATTCTGACACATGGACGTTTTGCATAATATTGTTCTGTACGAGCCTCCGGAACGAAGGTTCCCTCGGACTTCTTCAATCCAAGCAATTCCGCACAAATCAAAGTGCCATTACGTTTTTTGAATTCATCTGCTAAATACTGCACAAGCTTATAGGTCTCAGCCTTTGAAACCTGATCTCTGCCCACTACAGCACCTTTTTCTAAACCTGCAAGCATAAATAAACCACAAGCAGTTCCACACGTCAGACGCATACGTCCAATGCCTCCACCAAACGCAGCCGACATACGTAATGCCTGTTCCTCCGTATATCCATACATGTCGGCAAAAGCAGCTACTACTGACTGCGAGCAATTAAAACCACTCTTAAACAATTCCACAGCCTTATTTACTCTTTCTTCCAGTTCCATAACTATATTTTTCTATTTAAATACCAATTATCAGTTTCAAATGCTATTATATCCAGATGGGATATTTTATTCCCACACTGCCCTCACCTACCCCAAAGCATCTCATAACACATCACTTTACGAACATAAAAAGCAACTTCAGGAATCTAAACTCACTCTTATTATCTAATATTTTCAGCATCCAATAGTCTTCTTTTATACACCAGTCCCCAATGATATCCTCCCATTCCGCCATTCTGCCTCAAGACCCGATGACAAGGAATCAATACTGAAACTGGATTACAACCCACAGCAGTACCTACAGCTCTGTAAGCACGAGGGCAATGCAATGCTATAGCAATATCCTTATATGACACAGTTTTACCTGCTGGAATCTGCAATAATTCTTTCCAAACACTCAATTGAAAAGCCGTACCTTTCAAATGCAGGCAAACTGGTTCTTCAATATCATCATCCGCTTCCAGAAATCCAAGTGCCAGTTGTTGCCATCTACCCCAACCTTCTTGAATATCAAAGTTAGCAAAGCGTCTTTTCATATCTTCCAAAGTGACCTTTTCTTCTGATGACACAAATCCCGCATAGCAAAGTCCTATTTCAGTCGCAGCAAGCAACATCCTTCCCCATCTTGTCTCCACATATTTATATAATATCTGAAATTGACCTGCCATCATATTCGCACTATTGCTCTCGCCCATCGGCACAACCTTCACAAAATCCAGATTTCTTTGGCCTATCTTCATAACAATTCAGATATAAATAACCAAATATTCAATACCGTCACAAGCATCGCTATAGCATACAGCACACAGGTATTCCACTTGCTATTGACATATTGCCCCATAACACGTTTCGACGAAGTCAACCCTACCTGCAGAAAAACAGTAAACGGCAATTGAATACTCAAAACCATCTGTGATATCAGCAGCCCCTTAAACGGGTCACCAATAAAAAATATCAGCAGCAAAGCCACTCCCAACGACAATACTACTCCTACTTGCGAATGACTATCTTTTATATGGTAAGACTCCCCAAAGATACCGGCAAAAATAGAACCGGCAGCCATTCCACTTGTTATGGTAGAAGAAATACCCGCCAATAATAAAGCGATGGCAAATATTATGGCTGCATTGCCACCCAACAATGGTTCCAACAATGATTTAGCCTGCTGAAGTTCATCAACTTGTACGCCATTCTGATAGAAAGTAGTGGCTGCCAATAAAATCATAGCACTGTTAATGGCCCATCCCACAACCATAGAAAACAAGGTGTCAAACAATTCATACTTCAACACCTTACGCACAGACGTTTCATCCTTCTTATTATATTCATGACTCTGAATTACTTCAGAATGCAGGAACAAATTATGAGGCATAACAACCGCGCCCAACACGCTCATCACAATCAGCATACTACCCTGAGGTAATGAAGGAGTCACCCAGCCTTGCACAGCCAACGGCCAATCGATTTTTACCAAAAACAACTCATATATAAACGAAAGGCCTATAATGGAAACAAATGCAATAATAGCCCTTTCAATCTTCTTATAAGAATTCGTAAACAACATAAGTAACACAAAAGCCGTTGTCAGTACGGCTCCCCAACCGACAGGTATATCAAACAGCATCTGCAAAGCAATGGCACCACCTAAGATTTCAGCCAAAGAAGTAGAAATAGAAGCCAATACAGCTGTGGCAAGTATCGGTCGTGCCACCCACTTAGGTGCATAACGCGTAGCCGCCTCAGACAAGCAAAGCCCGGTCACAATACCCAAGTGCGCCACATTATGTTGCAGCACAATCAACATAATGGTAGACAACGTTACTACCCACAACAACGAATAGCCAAATTCCGAGCCTGCAGCAAAATTAGAAGCCCAATTACCGGGGTCAATAAATCCAACTGTTACCAACAAACCTGGACCGATATACTTGAATATATCCAATCCACCTAAATAGCGCTTATGGTCAGTGCGCCTTAAATCTTTCAGAATGTTCTTCATAAATCTTATCCTTTATAAATACTCACCCACACACTCTCTAATTTCCATCTACACATTCAGCCCATCTGGCCATCATAAAAAGAGCCCTACGATATACAAAATTCCTTCATATATCATAGGACTCTTACAAATATCAAATAACCGGAAATACTAATAACCCATTTCGTGCAATGCCTGACATAACTGGTCAGGACAAGACGTAGGACGCATACCACAGCGTATTCCTTCAAGAAGTTTAATCACCTGCTCCACTTGCATACCTTTCACTAAACGAGATATTCCCTGCAGGTTTCCATTGCATCCATTCCAGAAAGCAACTTCCTTGATAATTCCATCTTCTACGTCAAGCTCAATATGCGAACTGCACGTTCCTTTCGTCTTATAGGTATAAGTCATCTTATTCAGCGTCTTCTTCCGGCTTCATATTCGTATAAACCGTCTGAACATCATCGAATTCTTCCAGACGTTCTACCATCTTATTCAATGTCTCACGATGTTCGGGTTCTACATCCTTCAAATCATTCGGAATATAAGTAAAGTCACCACCAACATCCTCAAAACCGGCTTCTTCCAGATGTTTCTGTATGGCAGCATAGCTCTTAGGGTCACCATAAATTGTGATTGTACCTTCTTCCTCATCCTCTTCGTAGTCCTCGTCGACATCATAATCAATCATATCAAGAATGAACTCTTCCATATCCATGCCGTCTTTCTTTTTGAAAGTAAACACGCACTTATGGTCGAAAAGGAAAGCCAATGAACCCATCGTACCCAAATTGCCTCCAAACTTATTGAACACCGAACGAACATCTGCAACCGTACGAGTAGGATTATCTGTCAGAGTGTCAACAAAAACAGCAATACCATGAGGACCATAACCTTCATAAGTCATGCCTTTGTAGTCGCTCTGATCCTTACCCATCGCATTCTTGATAGCGCGTTCAATATTGTCCTTCGGCATGTTCTCACGCTTACAGGTAGCAATAACCGAACGCAAGGCAGGATTATTCTCCGGTTCCGGACCTCCAGCTTTCACTGCTATTGCAATTTGTTTACCCAGTCTTGTAAAAGTCTTGGCCATGTGGCCCCATCTTTTCAGCTTAGTAGCTTTTCTATATTCAAACGCTCTTCCCATTGGATGATATTATTTTAATAAATTATCTTTTTTCTTATTTTTATTATAATGTGAGAAAGGATTATATCAACAGCCATAATCCTTTCTCTCTATGCTTTTTATCTCAGTTTAGCTCCCAATTTATCTTCCAGATTCTTCACTAGTTTCGACATGATTTTATCAATCTGCTTGTCGTTCAACGTAGCATTTTCATCCTGAAGTGTAAAGCTTACGGCATAGCTTTTCTTGCCGGGTTCCAGATTCTTACCTTCGTATACATCGAACAGAGCAACCTGTTTCAGCAGTTTCTTCTCCGTTTCATAGGCTATTTTCTCAATCTCTGCAAACTGAATCTGCTTGTCAAGCAACAAAGCCAAATCGCGTTTCACAGCCGGGTATCTGGGAACTTCCGTAAAGTTAACCTTCACGTTCTTCACTGCCTTAAGCAATTCTTTCCAATTCAAATCGGCATAATAAACTTCATTGTCTATATCAAATGCTTTCAGCAGTTTTCTGGTTACAACTCCTAGTGTAGCCAATCGCTTACCTCCTCTTGTATTTACAGACAAAGCAGCAGCATATATATCATCAGACAGATTGCCTACAACCAAGTCGCGCATATTCAGCCCCAATCGGGCAAAGATATTCTCTACATAAGCTTTCAACTCATAAACCGAGCTGTTTTCATCAGGATGAGCCCATGAGTTTGAAACCTTCTTTCCAGTCACCCACAATCCCAAGTGATAATCCTCACTATACGGTGCCAACGCTTTCTCCTCATTTTTCTTCTCTGCATGGAAATAATAGCAATTACCAAATTCAAAGAACTTCAGGTCAGCATTTTTACGATTTGCATTGTGTGCAATGCTTTCCAAGCCACCGAACAACAGAGTCTGACGCATGGCGTTCAAATCCATACTCAAAGGATTGAGCAACATCACCAAATTAGCGGCCGGATAAGAAGTCAATCCATCATAGTAAGCTGCACGTGTCAATGAGTTATTTAAAATTTCATTAAACCCGCAACCAACCAACTGCTCAGCTACAAGATTCTGCAATTTATTTGATTTGTCATTTTCGCCCTTAGTTGTCAGGCTCGACTTCAACGTAGTAGGAATCTCTACATTGTTATATCCGTAGATACGAAGAATGTCTTCTATCACATCACAATCGCGCTGAACATCTACTCTGTAAGGAGGCACATCCAACACAAGTCCTTCCGATGTTTCAGAAACAATCTTCATCTCCAAACTTGTAACAATACTCTTAATGGTATCTACCGGTATCACCTTACCAACCAAAGAATGGACTTTTTCATACGACAATTCCACACGGAAATCATTGAAGTTAGTTGAACAAACATCCTTGATATCCGATGAGATAGTACCACCAGCCAATTCCTTTACCATCAGTGCAGCCAATTTCAAACAATAAATGGTATTATTGGGGTCTACTCCACGTTCGAAACGGAACGAAGCATCTGTACTTAATCCATGGCGACGAGCTGTTTTTCTTATCCAAGTGGGATGAAAATAAGCACTCTCCAAGAATACATCCTTTGTAGCCTCTGTCGAACCCGAATCCAATCCACCAAATACACCACCTATACACATGGCTTCTTCAGCATTGCAAATCATCAGGTCACGTTCACTCAGTTTACGTTCCACGCCATCCAGAGTGACAAACGGTGTACCCTCAGGCATGGTCTTCACAACGACCTTATTGCCTTTTATTTTATCGGCATCAAAGCAATGTAAAGGCTGACCGAAAGCATGCACGATATAATTTGTAACGTCAACCACGTTGTTGATAGGCCTTACCCCTATCGTACGCAGTTTGTCTTGCAACCATTCAGGACTTTCTTTCACCGTCACGCCTTTCACCGTCACACCGGCATAGCGAGGACAGGCTTCCGTATTCTCCACCTTCACTTCTATATCAAGGTCGTGGTTCTCCACCGCAAAAGCCTCAACAGAAGGTTTCTTCAATGAAGCTTGCTTGCCATTCTGTATCAAGTAAGCATACAAATCGCGCGCCACACCATAGTGCGAGCAGGCATCAGCACGGTTGGGAGTAATATCTACCTCCAACACATAATCGCTCTTAATGTTATAATAATCTTTTGCAAGAGTTCCAGGTACTACCGTGTCAGGCAGAACAATAATTCCGGCATGATCTGTACCAATTCCTATCTCATCTTCTGCGCAAATCATACCATTGGATTCCACGCCGCGAAGCTTTGATTTTTTAATAGTGAAGCATTCATCACCATCATAAAGTTTTGTGCCGAGGGTTGCTACTACCACTTTCTGGCCGGCAGCCACATTCGCTGCACCACATACAATCTGTACAGGTTCTCCCTGTCCCAAATTTACGGTAGTAATATGCATGTGGTCTGAGTTCGGATGAGGTTCGTATGTCAGCACTTCGCCAATCACCAAACCCTCCAAACCACCTTTTATAGTCTGCACCTCTTCTACTCCACCGGTTTCCAAGCCTATGGAAGTCAATGCCGCAGCCACTTCATCTGGTGTCAAATCGAAATCGACATACTCTTTCAACCAATTATAAGAGATATTCATATCGTTATGTTTTATAGTAAGTTACCTAATCATACTTTCAGAAAAGGAAGATTCACTTTCCATAATAAGCTACAAAAGGAAGGGAAACATGAACAAACTTCCATAACCTCGATTAAACGAGTCTTTCACAGAGCAGATAAAATCCTCCACTGCCTGTATTCTAAAAGCCTCGCAAAGGTAATAAGTTTTTTTTTATTGCTTGGAAAATCTAATGAGAAAATATAGCAAGCAGACAGAGAATGAGGAAACAAACTCATGCCAATCGGTGTAAATGGATACTCTTTTCCTTTCTTGTAATACATTAAAAAGGAAACATCAACGAGTACAAAATAAAAGGCAGGATTTAATGAACTGATTCCGCTATTGCGCCCAATCAACTAAAACATTTGTTCAAAAAAAATCCGGCATTGTTTTCACTCAAAAGCGGCATTGTTTTGTACCAGAAGCGGCATTGTTTTGAAGGAAAAAATACTATGATTTTGAAGTCGTCAAAGCATCGCTAAAGCTGGCACAATACAACTTATTATCAGTAACTATCGCGTCAAAGCACCGCCCAAATGCCATTTCTATGAAGAATGAATAGAGTTGGTCACAACGATTTCTTTAATCCTCCGATACAATAAACCATTCTTGAAAGCCTTTTACGCAATGATAAAATACAAAAGCGGAAAGAAAAGATGAATCATTCTTACCTTTTCTTCCCGCTGTCACTATATTGCGTCTATCGCAACACTACCAATACCTTGCGCGCACCATGCGCTCCCATCACCAATGCCTGTTCTATATCTGCCGTTTTGGATGGTCCTGAAATAAATACACCATACGGATAGGTTTCCGTTTTCAGGGTCGCATACGCTTCATGCATATTGTTAACCAACTTGTTTCTATCAAGCACAATAAGCAAAGCTTCTGCTATAAAATAGAGCAATTTATGTTTCACTGTCTGAGGAATCCATACCGCACCATTCTCAGCGACACCCATCTCACCTGAAATAACAGCCAAATCAATGCCGTTCAAGTCCTGCGCACAAGCTACATCATCAGGATTTAACGTAGAACAAGTTACTTCCGGCAAAATGGATGCAATACTATGTGCTTCAGGGAAGCGCGAGCGAATAATATCATCGAGGCAATCACCCTCTTGCCATACCATTGCATCGCCACCTACCTGACGGCTTATTTCACAAAACTGCTTTATTTTATCGGCATAAGTGGTAGCTTGAATCTCCCAATGTGGATATTCAAACCTTTTTTTCGTATTTCGACGTATATTATCTAATATTTCATCACGATGGTTCATTTTTCCTCATCCTCCTTTCCCTGAACTTTATTCTTCTTCCACATTTCATTAAACGATTCCGAAGCAAATCTTGGCAACTCTCTTCCCTTACCCCAATCATTCAAGCCGTTATACTTCATGAAACGCGGCATGGCATTAACCATAGGTGCTGCCCACAAAGCTGCATTAAACAAGGTCGGACGCTCCATCAGGAACTTCATGCCACCCGACATATATTGCTTCTCACTACTGGCCTTTCCTATAGACTTCAATCCCTGCCGCCATTTATATATCTGCTCTCCCAAATCCACCTTGGCCGGACAAACATTGGAGCAAGACAAACATAGAGAACACGCCGATACATTATCATAATATTTCTTTGGATCATGAGCCATACCTAGATTGATACCAATAGGACCAGGAATAAAATAAGTATACGAATATCCCCCACTTCGCCTATAGACCGGACAAGTATTCATGCAGGCACCGCATCTGATACAATTCAACAAACGGATATGGTCTGTATTAGCCAACATCTCGCTACGTCCGTTGTCCACAATAATTATATGATATTCTCCTCCCTGCCGAGGCGAACGGAAATGTGAAGTATAAGTAGTACTGGGTTGTCCTGTACCGGAACGGGCCAGCAAACGGGTAAATACTCCCAAAGCCTCCATGTCGGGCACTATTTTCTCCAGGCCAAAAGCTGAAATATTCAGTTTCGGACACGACATTCCCATATCGGCATTGCCCTCATTGGTACATACAACAACATCACCCGTCGAAGCCACGGCAAAGTTGGCACCCGTCATGGCTGCATCTGCATTCAGAAATATATTCCGCAGGTTCTTTCGTGCCACGTGTGTCAGGTATGTAGGGTCAAAATTACCTTTCTCAGCTCCCATTTCTTTCTCAAACAATTCGCCTACTTGCTGACGTTTAATATGTATAGCCGGCAACACCACATGACTGGGCGGCAAATGCATCAGTTGCAGAATCCGTTCTCCCAAGTCTGTTTCTACGGTATCTATCCCCTTAGCTATCAGGAAAGGGTCAAGCTCGCATTCTTCCGAGAGCATGGACTTGCTCTTGACAAAACGTTTCACGCCATGACTCCTAAGAAGCTCATAGATGATGTTTCTATACTCTTCTGCATCCTTTGCCCAGTGTACCACCGCACCGTTAGCGGTAGCATTCTTTTCAAAATCTACCAATAGTTCATCCAGATGACTATTGGAATACAATTTCAGCTGGCATGCCTTCTCGCGCAAATCTTCCCACTCAGGCAATTCACGACTCATCTTATCGCGTTTGGCACGTACCATCCACAGGGTTTCATTGTGCCATGCCACCATATCTTTGTTCTCAAGGAACTTTTCTGCTGCTTTAGAATGCTTTGTACTCATAGTTGTGAAGCTAAAATTTCTACAATATGAATGGTCTTGATAGGCAAATGTTCGCGTTCAATGACTCCTTGCATGTGCATCAGACACGAACTGTCTGCCCCTGTAATATATTCGGCACCGGTCTCCATGTGATGCTTGATCTTGTCTTTGGCCATACAAACCGATACTGCCTGCTCTTCTACAGCAAACATACCTCCAAATCCACAACACTCGTCAGGATGGGCAGGTTCAAAGATATCGACATCTGCTACCATACCCAGCAAATCACGAAGTTTGTTGTAATAAGGAATATTGCGCTCACTTGGTGATGACAGATTTAACTCACGCACTCCATGACAACTGTTATGTATACTGACCTTATGTGGAAAACGAGCCTTCAACGAAGAAGGTTTCACTACATCGTGAATAAACTCACAGAGGTCGTAAATCTTGCCAGCACTTTGACACTGATGTCCTTCTTTACCCAAAATATCAGGATAGTTCAATTTGACAAAAGCCACGCAACTGGCCGAAGGACCTACCACGTAATCGTATTCTTTAAACAAATCATCAAAACGGTGTGCCAGTTTCAAAGCTTCACCTTCAAAACCAGCATTCGCCATCGGCTGCCCGCAACAGGTCTGGTCTAGCGGATAATCCGCCTCTACACCAAGACTTTTCAGCAGCTTGTACGACGCTACTCCTACCTGAGGATATATAGCGTTGATATAGCATGGAATAAACAAACCTACTTTCATGGGTTCATCAAAATTGAATATAGTTATTTTCTATTGTATGTTTATCAGTTTATGCGTCTGCAAACTAAGCCGCCAGCCGGGATGAGCCATCACACAAGCCACCGTTTCCGACGTATTCTGGCACGAACAAGGCTGAAGGAAGAAATATCTGGCAGGCAACTGTTCATAAGGTGTCAAATCCTGTCCTTCATATACCACCTTTACCTCATCCATACTATCCAACTGCAATTTTCCTCCTCGTTTGGGCGAACAAGTCACCCAATCAATACCTGCAGGCAAAGGACGTGTACCGTTGGTCTCAATACAAACATATTTTCCGGAACGATGCAAAAGAGCAATGAAATCCTCATCTATCCAAAGAGAGGGTTCACCACCAGTCAGTATCACCATGTGTGCCGGATACTTCTGCACCTCAGCCAAAATCTCCTCATCGCTCATCAACACGCCTTCCTCATGTCTGGTATCACAAAAAGAACATTTCAGATTGCAACCGGAGAAACGGACAAACACAGCAGGTGTACCTGTATGAAAGCCCTCACCCTGAAGGCTATAGAAAATTTCATTAATCTTTCTCATAGATGGCTATGTTTCCTTCCGATTCCTGCACTTCTACTTTAAAACAAGTTGGAATCTGTTCGCACACCCAGCGTGCTATATTTTCGGCAGTGGGATTAAAGGGGATTACTTCGTTCAGGTTCTTGTGGTCGAGCTGTCCCATGACGGTTTGCTTGATATGGCTAAAATCTACTACCATGCCATCTTCATTCAGTTCATGAGAGCGGCACCAGACGGTGATAATCCAATTGTGACCGTGCAGATTCTCACACTTGCTGGGATAAGAAAGGCGCAGGCTATGAGCTGCCGACACCTCCATACGTTTAACAACTGTGTACATGTTCAATACGCTTACTTTGTTTACTTTCAATTATCAATCCCGCCATCTAATGTCACCTCGATGCGGGCAGGCAAAAGTACAAATTTCTTCGTTATTTTTCCTACATTTGCGCCATGAAAGTAATCTGTATCATCATAGGAAGCTTATCATTAGGATTGGGGATTGCCGGCATCTTCCTGCCACTGCTACCCACCACTCCTTTCCTGCTTTTATCGGCCGCACTCTATTTCCGCGGTTCTCCACGCCTTTACCATTGGCTCTTAAGCCATAAACATCTGGGACCCTATATCCGCAACTTTCGTGAGCACAAAGCCCTTCCTCTCCGCGTGAAAATTCTATCTGTCAGCCTGACATGGATTACCCTACTCTATTGCATTCTTTTCATCATTCCGCAATTATGGCTCAAAGCGCTTCTGCTTCTGCTGGCCATCGGCATCAGTTGGCACATACTGTCCTATAAAACACTAAAATGACTTTACTCAAGTTGGGGTCCATCAATTTTTAATAGGCAAAAAGAAAAACTTACTGAAGTCTAGAACTCAATAGACATAGGAGGAATAAAGTATGCAGCCTGGCATTTTATCTACTTCAAACACCTAATTATCAATAAGAAACGCACTATAAATCTTAAATAGCCCTATACATAAAAATTGAGTGTTATTTTATGCACACTAAACGATACTCTAAGACGGATAGAGCGATACTATAGTTCGCATAAAATAACACTTCAACACAGATAAAGAAAGCATTCTTTAGATCAAATGGAAGCAGGCATAGCTACTCCTTCACTACCACCACACGGCTATTAGGCAAGTCGGGAATATAGATACATCCATCCTTGACAGAAATATCAGCAGGGCCTGCCAACGGTTGCTCCAAATCTATATCCATCAGTGTCAAGGCTCCCATTGCCAAGTCAATGCGATTCAGCTGTGCAGGAGTCCAATTGGTCACATACAAGGATTTCCCGTCGGCAGACAAAGCCAATCCGTCATATTGTCCTGGCACTTCAACCAACTTCCGGGCCACAGGTCTTTCCAAGTCTGCAATCCGATAAACCACATGGGCATCCGTCGTATTTCCATCTGCCGGATAAGAGGCGACGTAAAGCACGCCTTTATTCAACAACATCCCGTTGGGGCCTGCTATGGAGAGCCACTCCTGCGGCACGCCCGGCCTGCCAGGATGGCTGATGTCTATGCGAAAAATTTTGCCGGCATCGGTTACCGATACATACAGGTAGTCATCCTGAGCCACCAGATCATTGACAAACATATTTCCTGCAGGCAAAGCTATCGTCACAGGTTTCCGTGCCTTGTCAGCAAGGTAGTAAACCACTATCTTATTCACATCACACACATAGAGATAACCGTCACGTACCAGCATACCCTTGGGCGCCGACAGATGCCCGTCGGCAGGCACCAGCACCTGACAGCTTTTCTCTTTGTACCACACAATATACCCTTTCCCTTCCGTATTCAATGGATTCAGCTGCTCTGTACCGAAGTTGGCAATCAACATACCACCCTCATAAGGATAGGTGCTCTCGCAATAGCGGATACCTTTATCTATTACGGTTTCTACTTTTTGGGCCAATGCCACAACTGACACTACACACCATAACATCATGTTTACTAAGACCTTCATACTATTTTCGTTTTTAAGAGTTAATAATTTGTTTCACTAAATTCAACCGACGTACAGACAAACCAACACTGGCCACCACAAAGGCCATTGCCACCAGCATAGTCAACCCAAGCACAAAGACCTCCCATCCAAAGTCGGTCAACAGCACCCCGGTGGCCGAACCCAACAGACTGGAACCGGCATAGTAGAACAGCCAGTAAAGACTCGTGACGCTACTGCGCGCCTCCTGTGCCTGCATCGACACAATGCGGCTGGCCATGGTGTGCGTACTGAAGAAAGCAAAGGTCAGTACACCCAGCCCCAGCACGATGCAAACTAGATTCATGACCAGCATAAGCATCAGCCCCACGACCATCAAAGCAAGCGAAAGGAATAGTAAGGCATGCGAACTGTACTTGTCGGATAAACGCCCCATGACCACCGACCCAGCCACACCGGCCGTGTACATCAGAAAAACACCTGCCACCACATAATGAGGAAGTCCGAAAACCGACGACTCCAAAAGAAAAGACAGGTAGTTGTAGACGCTTACAAAGACGCCCATGGCCAATGCCGCAACCAGGAAAACTCCCATGAAGGAAGGATTCTTCAGGAAGCAGTGCATCTGACGCAGCTTCACCCGCACTGATACAGAGATTGGGCGAAAATGACGCGAAGGCGGAAGCATTCGCATGAACACCAGTCCCAAAAGCAGGCTGACAAAACCAATGGCAAGGGCAGCGGCATGCCAATCGGCCCAACCGGCCAACAATGTACCCGACACACGCCCCACCATGCCACCCAAGGTATTTCCACTGAGATACAGGCTGATGGCCAGACCAATGACCGAAGCATTCACCTCTTCTGTCAGGTAGGCCAATGCCACAGCCGACACACCGGCCAGCAGTGCCCCTTTCAAGAAGTTGGCCAGCAGTAGTAACGGAAAGTTGACCGCCCAAACAGAAAGCAGTGTCAGCGCACTGGATGCCAACAGTGAGAAGCCCATCAGTCGGGCACGGGGAACGGAGTCTGCCTTAAAGGCTAGCACAAACAGCCCCACAGCCATACCTATGGTCGACGATGACACTGCCAAACTGCTAGTAACAGCCGACACATGATAGTAAGCGCATAAATCGGCCAGCAAGGGCTGAAACAAATAAAGTTGGGCAAAGACCGATAGGCCCGACAAGAGCATGCACAAGCGAATGCGGCGGAAACGAATCTTGTCGGACAGGACATCGTGGTTAGTAGCAGCAGTTCTCATATCTCACATCGTTTACTTTACGATGCAAAAATAAGGGGGAACGGAAGACTTGCCTATATTTACAAAACGCTATTTTTCGATAACATCCATAGACAAAACCGATTGATAACATGAAATCCTACCAGCTGTAATACCCTGAAAAGGCCGCAAATAACAAAATCTCTTGGAAGCAACACGCCTGCTGTACATCTCGCAAAGCACTTTTAAGAGTACGCTGGAACACTATACTGCCCGCCGTACACGATGAAGCCGAACTTGTAGAAATACCTCCACTCTGTTGAACGGCTTACTACATAAGGATATCCCTTCTATCCATAAGGCACTTGTGCAGGGAATCGGCATTGGCTTTTGCCTACTCTCTGCAACAAGTTGTAGCCCGACGTCGCCGAGGTTAAATGCCACCGGTCTGTGCAAAGAACGCTTCCAATGCCTGCCGGGCATCGGCCAGTTTGTCTTCCCAATGCTTTATGGAGTTCTGCCCGATGACGTCCGTCACATATTTTATAGCTATAAAGGGTATTCCCTTAGCTTGGCAGGCCCAAGCCTGTGCGTATGCTTCCATGTCTACTACATCACCTTCCACATCAGTCCGCTCTGTCAGGAAAGAATCACCGGTATTGCAAACGCCCTCGGCTCCTTGCCAATGACAGCAATAGCCCTTCGCTTCTAACATGGCTGAAGTATCTATTGCATATTCCACGCCCAAATCTTTTACCCGCTGCATATCTCGGTCAACAAAACGGCGACAAAGGAAAATATCACCCACATGATGGTTTGTCGTACCCGCCGTACCCATATTGATAACCATATCGGGTGCTAACCTATTTATGGCATCAGTCAGATAATAAGCCGACTTCACCTTGCCAATACCTGTACGAAGGTAACCTACCAGCACTTCATCATCTCCCCTCATACCCGGGAATTTCACTTCTACAAACTCGCCTTGAACGGCATACGTAATCAATATTTTCATATTACTTCCTTTTCTGTTTTAATAAAACAATCTGCTCCAACAGGCGCTATATATTCCTGTCTCTCACTCACTATTTCATAATATAAGTCTTCAACGCATCTACATATTCCTCGAACGCATCCACTCCCTGAGGAGTAATTTTGCATATCGTACACGGCATCTTGCCTTTAAAGGTCTTTGTCACCTCTATATATCCAGCCTTATTAAGTTTGTCTATCTGTACACTCAGATTGCCAGCTGTAGCTCCTGTCTGCTGACGGATATACACGAAATCGGCCTCTACCACACTGATAAGCAACGACATAACGGCCAGTCGAAGCTCACTATGAAGCAATGGATTCAGTTCTCTAAACATATCTGCTCCTTTCTCTTTCTTCCTGACAACAATGCATAAAGGGAAATCAATAACAAAGGTAAGTGATAAACTCCCAAATAAAATCCGCTATCACTTGCAAAGTTAGCCATATTATAAAAACCAATGACCAAACCTACCCAAGCCAAAGCATACAACAATTCCTTATCGCTGTTTTTATTAAGCAAAAGAACCACGAGAAATACAGGCGTCATTGAGCAGAAAGCCATTCCCGATGCTCCTGTAAACAGCAACTTCCAATCCGCATCAGGTAGTGCCACATGCATATCCATAGGCCACCATAAACAAAACAATGCAACCGGAATCAACCATACTGTCTTCCATGATAAATTGTCGAAAGTAAACACATACTTGCTGGATAAAGCAGCCCTAAACCACATCCAACCGACGAACAGCATCATGACAACATTTACCGTTACAATACTTAACCCATATTTTTCAGAGACAGCTACATTTTGAATAACGGCATACAATACATTAATCAGGCCACCATAAAACAGAAACAGCCGTGTGCTCCATCTATTCCGTTTTAAAGCCAAAACCATCAACACCAACAACGCTAACAACTGAAATATCCAACTATAAGCATACATCTGCTGAAAAAACGCATGAGACAAGGTATAACCAATAATTCCACTACTATTATGCCAATCAAAACCTCGAGTAGCCACTGGCAACAAGAGAAATTGAGCTATCACTAAAACAACAACGAATTTCCACGAAAGTACGAAACTTTCCAAACCATTCTTTCTCATCTCTTCCTTCATTTATTACTGCACCTCTTTACGGGCACGATAATTCAATACATGTCCTGGTATCACCATAGAAAGCAGAATAATAATAGCAAAAATTATTAAGGTTGAATAAGAGGCCCCTTCTGTAGTAACCTGAAAGAGCAACACTAAACTCCAAGCAAACCCACACGAAGGTAAACCTGAAAATAAGGTGTAGCGGATAATAATACCCGTCAACAGACTTGACAATGACATCAACATGGCACACAAAGGCAAAATCAACTCCATCTTATGATATAAAAAGGCAAATAAAACAGTTCCCATGCAAGCAATACCCATTATTTGCCATATCTGACTCAGCATTTTATCCGAATATTCTTTAGCTCCTTTCATCCGTTCCCATTTTTTCCCTAATACAAAGGTAAGTGGCCACCCTATGATTGGCAACATAAAAAACAACCACAATGCAGCCGGACTCTTCGTAAAATAGACCGCAGCCAACACAAGTAAAGTGACAACAACCCCTAAATATCCCCATAACAGGAACATATTACCGCTCCCCGCGTCAAGATTGCGACGCGTATTTTGTATCATCTGTGCTATCAGCTCCAAACTTTCTTTTTCATTCAATTTTCGCTCTTCCATATAACCTTAATTTATTACGTTTATTTATATAATTCAAAGTTCTTGCTATTTAATATGCTACATACTAATATTTGATTCGAACTTCAACGCAAATATAAATATATTTATTTTATAAACCAAATAATTTTATAGATTATTTTAGGTTATATGTATCACAAAAAAATCTTTCATTTAAGGCTTAATATTCGGCCTTTTGCCATCAGACATAAAAAACAGGCAAGCATGCTTCAATTGACAATTCCGTACGAACTTTTTAGTTTCATGCCTTGAAACTAACGGTTTCATAAGCAAAAACTATTGGTTTCATGCCCTGAAACTAATCTGAAACCCGACTCTTAAATGAAAGAAGGTAGTATTTCGCCCCTTTACTCACTCCCTCCAACCTAACACCTTCACCGATAGGTACAAAAAAATGGGAGCACCCTATTTTAAAGGAGTACTCCCATCTCTATAATTTTCACAGAATCTTGATAAGATTTATCTAATCAGCAACTTACATCAATGGCACCAACCATTTTGTCAGGAAATAGCCGCCAATTACCAACCATATATACAACCCGAATGCCAACACAAACGGCTTTGCTCCTGCTTGCTTAAACTTCTCTATGCTAGTATCAGTTCCAAGAGCAGTCATCGCCATGGTCAACATAAAAGTATCTATGTATTCAATAGTTCCATTCAAAGGAATCTCTTTCACAGACTCCACGCCAAACAAATATTGCAACAAGGAATTCAAGCATATCACGCCAATAAAACCGAAAGCAAACCAAGGAATCGTAATTTTACTCTTGGACACTGTACCATCAGCATTCACTTTTTTACGACCTGCCAACGCAAAGCTCATAATTACCAATACCGGCGCCAGCAACATTACCCTTATCATCTTGGTAATAGTAGCAGTTCCGGCAATACCCAATGTATCTGTCGGGTCCATTGCATTACCTGCACCGGCCACATGAGCCACTTCATGCAAGGTACTACCCGTATAAATCGCAACCTCGGTATTGGTCATACCATCCAATATACCTGTCCGATACATAATAGGATAGAGAAACATGGAGATGGTACCAAATATCACCACTGTAGAAACCGCAATAGCCGTCTTATGTCCTTCGCATTTCACCACCGGTTCAGCACCCAACACAGCCGCTGCACCACAAATAGCACTTCCTGTAGAAGTCATCAAAGCAGTATCTCTATCAATCTTGAACAGTTTGCCCAGTCCAAGACCCAGGAAGATGGTACCAGCTACAATAATGGCATCAATCACCACCGCCGGCAACCCCACGGCTGCTACCTGCGTCAGAGTCAAACGAAATCCATAAAGAATGATACCCCATCGTAACACCTGTTTAGTACAGAACTTAATACCAGGAACCCAAGTTTCCGGCAAACGATTACGCAAACTGTTGGCATACAACATACCAAGGATAATTCCCACAATAAGTGGACTGAAAGACAAACTTTTTACAAATGGAATCTCTGCGATATAAAACGCTGAAAAAGAAAACAAAGCAATCAACAGAATGCCATGTAAGGTATTACCTCTGTTACCTTGAGTAAACATATAACAATGAATTTAATAAATAACTATCTACTTCTATCATTCCCAAGCCTTCCAATTTATTCCCATCCAACCTCTATCATTCCTCAAACAAACCTTTCGACTTGGACACTGCAAAGGTAAGACTCTTCCTTTAATTATACGAATTGATTATTTTTATATATTATAACCTGTAGTTATAGATAAAAAGCATGCCAGTATCCTCCTCTCAAAGAGAAACTGGCATGCTGAAAACTTTTATAAAACAATTATTTCGTCAGGATTGTAGTCACACTTTCCTTATCCAAATAAAACAAACGCGCTTTCACGACCTTCGCATCACACTTCACAGGTTCAGTCCATACGGCAGATTGAGAATCTGGCTCCGAACCGTCTGTCGTATAACGTATTACTGCACTATGCAAAGGAGTATTAGCATACAACAAACCATCTTTCAGTTTCAAACCGACATGAGGCAACCTGAAGTTGACACCCAACTTATTCAAATAAGGCAATTCCTTTTCATCCAACAAAACATAGAAACGAGATAAGTCTTTATAGAAAGCAGCTTGCTCCTCTGTGCCTTTCATCTGCTCCCATACAGGATGAGCATTCCATCCTCGTTCCACCAGCCCTAATATTTTGGGGAAAATATAATATTCCACCCACTCCGGCTTCCTGATGGTCTCTGAGAACAGCTGTGCTTGTATACCTATTATATTTTCAGGATACTGTAGTACTGGCTTTCCGTCTGCTACCTGGCTCAAATCAACAGGATTATCTTTCAAGTCAACACGAGCTGAACGATAAATTGAAAAAGGCAACATAGAAAATGACTTCGACTCATCAACATATCCAGCCCAAGAAAGTCCACGCTCCTCGTAGTGGGAACTATAAGCCAAATCCATATAAAAATTATTTACATTACATAAAATAACGGGATAATGGTTATTAGCCACCTGATAAGGTATTACATCACCTTTCCATTCAGGTACCGTATTCCAACAATAAATACCACTTACCGCATCGCACAGTTTCCGGTCAGTAGTCGGTTCATTATGTAATGCAACCTCCTGCCATCCGGCAAACTTCATCCCCTGTTGCCCCATAAAGTCAGCTATACGACAATAAAAATACTCAAATAGCTCATGCTGTCTGCTCATACCGCGTTCTTTCATCAACTGCAAACAAGCGACAGACTTCATCCATGCCCCTCTAGGAACTTCGTCGCCGCCAATATGCAACGTATATAGCTCAACACCTGCATCCTTATACATGGATACTATTTCTGTTATCACTTTCTCCATAAAGCGGTATGTAGAAGGTAAAGCCACATTTATGACATTATCTGTATAAGCCTGAGCTGATACATAAACAGACGAATCTCCCGGTTCACTGAGTAAATATTCGCATGCCTTCTGTTCATCTTGAGCAATATATTTATTGTAGCGGGCTTTCATAGAAACAATAGCCGCACGTGCATGTCCCGGCGCCTCTATTTCAGGAATGATACGCACATGATGTTTCGCTGCATATTGCAGAAGTTCAATAAATTCATCACGGCTATAGTAACCATTGCCTGTTCCTTCTGTAGTCTTGTAGTCACCATTGTAACAAGGATAAAGACAGGTAGCTTCATCTGTAGTATGACCACGGTGAGCACCCACCTCCGTCAGTTCTTCCAACCCAGGAATCTCCAAACGCCAGCCTTCATCATCCGAGAAATGTAAATGCAACACATTTATTTTATATGAAGATAACAAATCCACCCATTTCTTTACTTCAACCAACGGCATAAAATTACGAGCCACATCCAACATGAATCCTCTATATCCTAAATCCGGGTAATCAACAATAGACTGATATGCCAATGTCAGATTATCCTTCTTACCTTTCAACAAAGACAACAGAGTTTGACATCCATTAAATACGCCATGAGGTGTTGCACTCTCAATCAGAATGTTATCTTTACCAACTTCCAGCTTATATAGTTCCGGGGTATCCTTCAACCCTTCCACAGCAGATAATTGGAGCTTGATTTTAATAGGAGAGTTCTCTACAACTTTTATACCATACAGTAACTCTAGCTTATTTTTCAAAATATCGGCTTCATTGGATAATTCATCACTATAAGAGAGCGATATTTCAGAAGCAATAGACAAAACATCACTACCTTTTTTATCAATCCGTTTCACAGCAGGCAGCACATCACTGCCATCTAACGTGAGTGAGGTCTCCAACACATCATTCTTGTCAAATACTTTCTCGGCAGAGACAGCTTGCATCCGCTCTTCATCAGACAACGACGCAAATTTCAACGACAACGGATATATTACACTGTCATGTCGCGATACCCAATAACAACCTTCGGGTTGCTTTGACAGATTAATTGTATTACTCTTTGTATAAAAAGTCACAATTAACGAATCATTAGGCCCTATATTAGAATAATACTGTGTAGGATACATCCGAAAATAATTGGCATTAACCACTTCTACGTTCACAGGAGTCGACTCCACATTAACGATGCTCTTAGGCATCTGTGAATAATAGATAACCCAGTCTGCTCCAATTTCACTCTCGGAAAGATTCTTGATAATAAATTCATTAAGATACAATTTCTTTCCCTCATCATAGCCCCCATTAATCCATGTAAGCTCTACAGGTGCTTTATTATTTTTAGACGATGAGCATGCTACCGACAGCATGGCCAACAAAATAAAATAAAGATAATAATGTTTTTTCATTGTTATTTGGTTAGTATTAAGAATTAATTCTACAAAACAAGTTAAATATAAGAAAAACAATAATACCTTTCTTACTTTAAAAGTATTTCTTAACATTAAAGCTCATAAAGCAGCAGCTATCATTCTTTAATAACATAATCCGGCAACAAAAAAACACAGATATAAAAGAACTAAACATTCGTTCAAAACAGAATAAATGCACAAGAATTATTACCATCTAACATTATAATAGGCAGTAATACAAATCACAAGCTAAAATTAAAATGCTAAAAAAAAATCTTCCCACTGCCCCAGAAATGTTTTCCGCATCATATTTCAGGCCATC
>ULPZ01067011.1_pt1 | contig 40345 bp, 30 predicted proteins | sample 1953991 | NCBI WGS metagenome assembly ULPZ01 (sample SAMEA4835642, study PRJEB28245) | human gut metagenome | biome: gut microbiome; material: fecal sample | place: Denmark | collected 2008
GCTATCAACGGATTAGCTATAAATTTAACGGAGTATTAATAGTAGGTACTATCCCAATTTATTGGGCTTTCTGTTTTTCGACATGAAGAAAAAGCATCTATTCGGGGAAGGACTTCCTTGCAATGTAATGACTTTGCTTTCTTCCGACAAACTACATTGGAAGTTAAATGAAAAAGAGGGACTTTGGTTTAGACTGGAAGGTGGCCTAGGCGAGGATGCCAGCGAGGAAGAAGAACGTAGGTGAGATGAAGCATGGAAGCTTCGCGGTTTCTCCGTGCCCGACGATGTAATCATGATAAAGGAAGAATGAAACGTTTGGTCTTGTTTTCAAAAAATAAAAGCGAGAAACATATATATGACATTCTGTCGATTATGCATCAGTCTGTAATTTTTTCTTATGAATGGTAAAAAAAATACTAAAAGCGGTGTTTCCTGCATCGTTGTGCACAAAAACAATGATTTATCAGACAAAAACAAGGCTTTTTTGCAATATTATAAATGAAAGAGCCATGCCAAACTTCATAAAAAACATATCTCTATTGACATTTTGATTTTTATAATATATCTCTGGAAAAATCGAACGAATGAGGGAAAATAATGATGGAGGCACTGGTGTTCAATGACTTATGAGGACTTATGATGAAAGCCTCGCCGAAGCAAAAGTGCAGGGAAATGAAAGGTAATGAGGGCGGACGGTTTTCAAATCATTACCCGATAAAGAGATAAGTTTATAGGTCGTTGGAGTTTATTTCTACTCTCTGCCACATTCTGCATAACAATGTACAACTCACTGATAACTAATTTTGTAACCAAAAAAGATTGGATTATGCGAAGTACATTTAAGGTGCTGTTCTATGTGAATGGCAGTAAGGAGAAAAACGGTATTGTACCCATTATGGGACGAGTGACAATCAATGGCTCGGTGGCTCAGTTTAGTGGCAAGCAGAGCATCTCAAAAACGATGTGGGATGCCAAAGGTAATCGGGCAAAGGGCAAAAGCAAAGAGGCTCGGGACATCAATTTGGCTTTGGATAACATCAAGGCTCAAATCATCAAGCACTATCAACGCTTGTCGGACAGAGAGGCATTTGTAACAGCCGAAATGGTACGCAATGCCTATCAAGGCATAGGAACGGAGTATGAAACATTGCTCGGAGCATTTGATAAAGACAACGAGAGCTTCAAAAAACGTATAGGCATAGACCGTGTAGCGAGTTCTTACAAGGTGCGTGTAAGGTCAAGAAACCATTTGGCAGCGTTCATCAAGAAGTGCTACAAGCGTAGTGATATTGCTATGCTTGAACTTACTCCCGACTTTATCAAGGAGTACGAAATCTATCTCTCTACCGATGCAGGGCTGCACAATGGCAGTGTGTGGTCGCATTGTATGTGGTTGAAGACAATCGTATCAAAGGCTCACTATAACGGACTGACACCGAGAAATCCATTTGCTCAGTATCGGGTTAATCAGAACATCAAGGAGAGGCAATACCTTACCGAAGATGAAATCAAGGCTGTGATGACACACGAGTTTGCGGATAAGAGGTTGGCTTATATCCGAGACCTCTTCGTGTTCGCAAGTTTTACCGCCTTATCATTTGTGGATATTAAGGAACTGACCACTGATGATATTGTAGAGGTAAATGGTGAGAAATGGATATTATCGAAGCGACACAAAACAAAGGTCAATTTCCAAGTGAAGTTGTTGGATATTCCATTGCAGATAATCAGGCGATATGAGAGATTCCAAGAGGACAAACTTGTATTTCCCAATCTCAACTATTGGAACATCTGTAAACCACTGAAAAAGATGATAAAAGAGTGCGGTATTACGAAGGATATTTCCTTCCATTGCACAAGACATATCATTTCTTTTTACTCATTGAAAACAAGAAACTTACAAAGATTATCAGCTTAACAGGTAACGATATGGAAACCAGCGGGCTTCTATATTCTACAATGTTCTGCACTAATCAAAAGAACGCTTCTCTCATTTGCAAAAGTAGTGTTTTTATCCCTTATTACCAAAGTTATTCCTCTGAAAAATAGAGAAAATTTAGCGTTACGTATAAAGCACTTCCAAAACATTCTCTGCCAAAGCTGAATCATAAATACGTATGGCATTGTTTTCATCTGTGTTGTAACCAAGATAGTTAATATTGCCATACCATATCAGGGATTTGTCAATGATTGCAACGTCAATAGCCAATGTGTCATTAATCCTAATACTTGCTCCTATGCCTTTTAGCTTTTCCTCTTTTTCCAAATTACTTTTGATAAAAGCGACAACTTCCACACCCCGCGCCGATAGTTCTTTTAGCATCTCAAGTACGGAAGAGTGCTTGGCAAACCAAAGTTTTGTAGCGGAAATGACAACCGAACGCTTTGCCTGGTGTAAATCCTTGAAAAATTCACTTTGGTATGTATGTCCATTAAAAATAACGCTTTGACTTTCGTTGAACAAGTCTATTGGCGCGTTTGACTTAATCTGATAACCGACAGATGCATATCCTCTCAATCTACGCTTGTACATCACATCACACATCAGCACGCGAATGTCGATGTAATCGTAAATCTGAACTTCTTTCTTACCCGGATATTCCCGATGCAGCCGTCCGGAATATTGCGCGATGATACCTTTCCATGAGACAGGCAATGCCAAGAACAAGGTGTCCAACCGGGGATAGTCGAAACCCTCACCCACATATTTCCCGGTTGCTACTATAACAAGCGGTTCCGATAGTGGCATGTTTTGCAAGTATTCCATTTTCTGACGCTTCTCCTTTGCCGATTCGGAACCGACAAGAGTAACCACATGTTTACAGTGTGGTATTAACGCGTTTGCCAATGTTTTGACATGGGCGGTAAGGTTGGTCAGTACAATTGGTGAACGTCCTTCTTTCAGAGCCACGCATACATCCTCTATTATAAGTCCGTTCCTATTTTCATCTTCAGCCATTTTCTGAACCATCCGGGCATAAGTGGACTTATCATCCGTCAACTCCCTATAAGAAGTAAAGCGATGAACAAGCAGACGTGTGAATGTCTGGGATGCCATTTGAGCTTTTGCGTCTGCCGAATAACGGATTGGGCCGCATTGCATGAAGATGATAGGCTGATGTCCGTCCTTGCGGATTGAGGTGGCTGTCAATCCATAGACATAGCGAGCGTTGGCATACTTCAGTATCCGTTCAAAATTTACCGCTGACACATGATGGCATTCGTCCACAATCAACATTCCGTAATCCCGGACAAAAGGTTTTACCCCACTGTCTTCCAAGCAGGATTGCATCAAGGCTATGTCTATTTTTCCATGCAGTGAATTTCCATTGGAATCCAATGTTCCGAATGGCGAAAAGACTTTCCTACGACCACGTTTCTTAAGAAGGGCATCTTCCGTAAAGTCTATTTGCAGGAATTCTTCCAAGCGGGATTTCCATTGGGCCAGCAAGGCTTTTGTGTGTACAAGTATCAACGTGTTTACTTGCCGCTCAGCAATCAAACCGATCGCCGTAACCGTCTTACCAAATGCGGTGGTGGCATTCAATACTCCGTTGTTATGGGCAGTCAAGTTGGTTATGGCCGCTTTCTGTTCTTCACGAAGCTTGCCTTTAAACTCTACAGTTATATTCTTCCCTTGGTAGGTCTTGTCTTCTATACGATAAGTTACTTGGTTATCTTCCAAAAGTGTAACGACCGCATCTTCACATCCACGAGGCATTGCAATGTAATCGTCTTCCATATCGGCACAAGAGATGATGCGAGGAATATTGTAAGTGGACAATCGCATACCTTGTCTGGCATAAAACTCCGGATTTTTGAATGACGCGGTTCGTTTTAGGTGGTTCACGACCTTTGCAGAAAATCCCTGTAAGGGGATATACAGCATATTGAAGCGTATGAGGACGAGATTGGCAGGGAAATCATTTTGAGTAATCTTTTGAGGCACAGGTGTCTTCCAAGGTTTCGACTCGCTGGCAGTAGACAACTCGCCCAATTCCGAAGCCGTTTCATGTTTTGCCAATATTGCGTCAACCGCCACTTCGGATATCCGTTTTATTTCAAGCAAATAATTCCATTGGTCTTCGTATGCCATGAAGTTTTCGTCCACAAACACGCTGTTCCCTTCCTTGCGGGCTTTGCCTTGCAGTGGCAACGCCACCAAATTGCCGAATCCTCCATCAGGCAACCTGTCCTGATTAGGAAAGAAACGGTCGTATGATTTGAAGTCCATCCTTCCGTATCTTTCTGTCGCTTCCGTCAATATCGTATTTCCAAGCCTTCGTGCCTTGGATGCAGGCAACGGCTGTTCAAAGAACATCCAAACATGTGCGCCGTTCCCGGAACGGGAGCGTTCAATGGAGCAAGGAACATTCCAATCCTTGCAGACCCCGACATACGCCAACACATCTTTCTTGTATCCATGTTCGCATGACTTGTCATCAAAATCCGCGCACAGGAAGTTACACGTATTGTCGGCAAGAATGGCATAGGCACCGATTACATCCTGCCCGTCCGAACTCTTCCCTTCAAGATGTCGATAGATATCCTCATACTCCAAGGGCTTGAAAGCCCTGTTGGGGCATTCCGTACATTTATATCTTTTCTTGTCACACAATTGCCTATCCCATTCGTTCCGACATACAGGCTGGTAGCCGGATTTTCCGCTTGTCCGGCTGTACCATCTCCGCGCGAATACATCCTCACGTCCTTTGAAGAGATTGCGGAACACATCCACTTTTTCTTCCAAAGACAAATGTCGCTTTATAATGGGTTGTGTCAAGTGAGTACCTTTGCTGCAGAGCAAAGACTGTAGTCTGTCTACCTCCTTATGAAGAAGCTCATTTTCCATAAGAAGTTTGTTGTATGCCGCCAACAGTTCTTGGTATGTAAGCTGTTTTCCCATATCATTCAAAGCAACGGTGTCATATATAAAGGTAGGTACACAATGCCATCTTCTGTTTTCACATCCTTGTCGTGAAGCACGTAGGGTGTGGATAACTGGGAGCCATACTTGGCTATGCACTTTCTCAATGAATTCAGTGTGTAACGTTGCCCGGACTTCACCTCTATGGGGGAAATATTATGCCTGCTGGTCGTTACAGGTTTGGCTATCAGGAAATCAATCTCCATGCGGTCATCTGCCGATGTCCGTGAACTGTTGCTGAAGAAATAAAGTTTGTGTCCTGCCGCACGAAGCATCTGCGCTACGATGTTCTCCACCAGCATACCTTCGTTCACTTCCAGCTTGTCAAACATCAGCTTCCGATAAAGGTCTGCACTTACTATTCCCCGCTCGTCGAAAGCATGGCTGATGAGCAGTCCGGTATCGCCCATGTAGCATTTCAGCGTGGTGCGTTCTTCATTCAGTTTCAGCCCGATACTAGGCTCCGTTGAGTTATAACAGCAGTTAATGATTTTGGCGTCACTTAACCAAAAGAAAGCCTGCGAATAGTCACGCATACGGGCTTCGCTCTGCAAGGCGGACAAAACAAACTTCTTTTCATGTTTCTGCAACTGTCCCGGTATTTCCTCAAAAATAGCGGCAACTTTGGTTTCCTGATTGTCTGCATATTTGTGAATGTCATTGCGATAAAGAGCCAATATGTCACGCTTCACCTCATCTACCTTTTCAAAATCCCGCGTTTCCACATATTTGGCGACAGCCTGCGGCATACCCCCGACAATCAAGTATTGCCGGAAATAATCCATTGCCCGGCGGTGGAAAGCCTCCATAGGAAGACGTTTGTCAAACCGCATCTGTATGTAAGGCATCAGCATCTCGTCTCCCATAGCCCACAAAAATTCCTCAAAGTCCATCGGAAACATTTCGATGGCGTGTTCTTCGGAAGGCAGCATAATGTCCTTGACATTCTTCTTAATCGAAATCAGTGAACCCGTCTCAATGTAATCATAACGTCGGTCCGCCACCAAATGCTTGATGGCTGCACGGGCACGAGGACAAAACTGTACTTCATCGAATATGACTAAAGAACGGGCTTCTTCGTCTTTCGTTTGACGTGGAGTAAGCTTCCGCCTGAAGTAAAGCTCCAAATTCATGAAAAGCATGTCGAGGTCATCCAAATAAAGGTTGAAAAACTCCATCACTTGCGGATTTACCTTACTGAAATCCACCAAAATGTAAGACGCATATTCCTTACGTGCGAATTCTTCCACGATATAGCTTTTTCCTATACGTCTGGCTCCTTCTATCAGAAGGGCGGTATCACCTTTATGGTTCTTCTTCCATTCCAACAGTTTATCGTATATCTTTCTTCTCATAATTCACGCATTCATCTTTATTTTTACATTGACATTTCACATATTCAAGGTTATTGCGCTTGCAAAAATACACTTTTTCTTGGATTGTTTTGCATGTTCCGTAAAAAATCATACCTTTGCATAAAGTGAGTTGTACATCAACGCAATTGATGCAAGTATGTAGAAACCAGAACGGTTGCCAACTCGTTACCTCTTTTTTGATGATTCGCATAAACTTTTTATTCTTAGCGGATTATGTGATTCTTCCAAAAATAATATATATATTTGAGCATCAATCAAAAAGCAGCTTATGAAAAACAAGAACGCTACCATCCAAACAGCCTTGTGGTTTTGCTTCCTTCTACTACTAGGAGCTACAGCCTGCAACAATGATGAAGAGAGAATTCCTCCAATGAAAACGTCTGAACTGTATGACATCCATTTTTCTACTGAAGACAATAACCTGTCTATCCTGTGGAATGGGCAAGACACAACTGCTTATGTTAGCTTGGCTCAAGTAGACAAAGACAGTACCAAACTGCAACTAACCATATATGGCATGTCTCAAATGCTGGCTCCCCAACTCATATTGGATGTAGAACCCGGACCGAATGAATTAAATCTGGCTGGTAAATATACAACGCCCAACTATGAGATAAATGTGAAAGGGTATTACGCTAAAGAAAGCAGCATTTTACAGCTGAATGGAGAATGTCATGTGGTTCAAGAACAACTGCTGGAACAACCGTTTGTTTTTCTCATCAATCCCGAATATGTAACTATTGCTGCCGGATATTCCTATCCAATGGAATGGAAGGGGGAAACAATAGACGCAATGGACTTTGTGGATATAATGGTGGACAGCATATTCATCAGAGCGGCAGAGAATATAACTGCCATGAAAATTCAATTCTATGACGATTGTACCTTTGACTGGTGGCTGCAACGAGCCGGAGAAGCAGAGTTCACATTGTGGATGAAAGCCCGCTATTGGTTATCGGAAAACACTAACCAAATATACCTCGATTTTAACAAAGAACAAGAGCAAATGTTCTATGAACAATGGATAGGATTTCCTACAACTGCCTTTTCGCCACCTATTAGCGCAGGTATACTGCCTATGACTTACTGGTGTTCTTCAGGGCAACTCAACTGGACCATATCCAATCCGCAGCGCAACCGAGCTGTAAGCATGTATACCAGGGCCAAGGAAAGTGAGGAAAAATGGTCGAAAGAAACGATAGACAATTTATGGAAACTTTACGACTGTCTGACTGATGTAGAAGACGATACAGACTGGATGTCTTGGTGTATCACCCACTTCTCAGTCAAGCCATAAAAGGTATTTATAAAAGAATCAGGCATCTCAGCAGTACAGCAAAAGCTATCATAAAAACATCAAACAGTGGATAACCGTCAACCTCATTACCAGGAGCGGATATCCACTGTTTCTTTTTCAAACAAGCATCATCACCCGTACCAAACAAAAGAAGGAAATGCCCGGTTTTCACTAAGCATTTCCTTCTCTTTTCTATATCATCCGAATAAACGGAATACTGCAAACGGCTTATTCAATGCAATGTTGTACCGGTTTCAGAATAAACGTAAATTCATAATCGCCATAAGGCAACTGGTACTCAGGACGTGTAATGCGTCCCCAGCTATCCTCGCAACCCAGACCAGCCTGTACTTTGTCTATGCAAAGATTGGTCAGGTCGGCTTCCTCCACTTCGGGTGAGTGCCACTGGCGCTTGCTCCAACCTTCGTCGAGCGACTCAATGGTGTAGTGCAAGGCTGAAGCCGAGAACGGTGCTTCGGCCACTACCTGCACACCACTGCCTGCCCGATTGAGAACACGCCACCAACGGATGTCGGTCTTGGTTCCATTTTCCTGCGGACGGATATAAGGATAGAACTGCTGGCTGACCGACTGACGATAGCGACCCAGGAAAGCTGCAGAATGGCGGTCGGCATAATTCTCTACCGGACCACGACCGTAGTATTCCACCGTGTCATACGCACGAAGCAAAGGCAGCTGCATACCGAAGCGGAAAAGATTGGACACCTTGGCCGACTTGTCGGCTACCATCTTCTGGTTGACCATCATCGTACCGCCAAAGCCCACCGTATAAGTCAGATAGAGCTTGGCCGAAACACCCGGCATATCATAAGCGGCTTTCACCACTACCGAGGTGCCTTCTGTCTGCTGTTCCAGCGAGGTCAGTTTCATTTCAGGATTCTTCCATGCCACATACTTGCGTTGCAGGTTGGCGCCGAAGTCATTGTCGGTCGGTGCGCGCCAGAAGTTGGGAGTCAGGGCAGCCCCTTCTTTCATCATATTGCGGCCATTAATCTCATAGCGTGTCAGGAAACCGCTCTCACGATTGAACTCAAAACGGAAAGTCTCGCCTTCTACAATAAGATAGTTCTTATCATTGTCCTGTACCACCGGTGCCAGTGGAGCCACATTGACAGGAGCCTGGTCGGCAACCTCCATCTTCGGAGCCTTGTAAGCATTCAGTGTCAACTGATTGCGTGCTACAGTATATCCTACGGGAAGCAAGCCTTCCTTATTCTTCAAGCGATAGCTGACATTGAGCAACCACTCAGCACAATTGCAGAACTTGCCAACCGGCAATTTCAGCTTGGCAGTCTGTCCCGGAGCCACATTCAGGTCATCCACCCGGCCGCTGCGAACAGCCACACCATTCTTCAGCACTTCCCACTCCAGGTAATAAGCTGAAAGGTCGCGGAAGAAATTCTCGTTGTAGATGGAAATTTCGCCCGAAGCCGGTTCACCGGCCAGGCTGGTCCAGATATTCTGATAGTAGAAACCCACCTCTTCCATGTGGGGATTGGGACGACGGTCGGGGCTGATAAGACCGTTATCGCAGAAGTTGATGTCGCTGGCATCGAAACGGTTGAAGTCGCCACCATAAGCATAAATCATGGCGCCGTTCTTGCCTTCCCAACGTACTGACTGGTCAACGAAATCCCAGATGAAGCCACCCTGATACTTGGGATACTTACGGATGAGGTCCCAATATTCCTTGAAGCCTCCTTCCGAATTGCCCATGGCGTGAGCATACTCACACTGGATAAGCGGTTTGCTCGAAGCAGGGTCTTCAGCATACTTCTTGCAATCATCATAACCATAGTACATAGGGCAATAAATATCCGTCTTTCCATCCTTCTCAGCACGCTCATACTGCACGGGACGACTGGAATCTTCTGCCTTTACCCAGTCGTAAGCAGCTTCAAAGTTAGGACCATAACCGGCTTCGTTGCCAAGCGACCAGAAAATGATGCTGGGATGGTTGAAACCGCGCTGAATGTTGCGCTGATTGCGTTCAAGATGAGCCTTGCGATAACTGTCGACCCGTGCCAAAGTTTCTTCTTCATATCCCATTCCGTGAGACTCAATATTGGCCTCGGCCACAACATAGATACCATAACGGTCGCACAAGTCGTACCAATAGTTGTCATCGGGATAGTGACATGTACGCACGGCATTGATGTTGTACATCTTCATCAAACGGATGTCCTGAAGCATACGCTCTCGCGACACTACATAACCGCCATCGGGGTCCATCTCATGACGATTGGCACCTTTGAACAGAACGGGCTGTCCGTTGACCAGCACCTGTGCATTCTTCAGTTCAATCTTTCTGAAACCGACATTCACCGGAATTACTTCGAGCGCACGGGCACCGTCCTTCAGCGTAGCACGCAAGGTGTAAAGATAAGGAGTCTCGGCCGTCCACTTGTTAGGATTCTCTACATTGAATACAGTCTGTACCTTACCGCTAGCCTTGACTGTCTGCGAAGCCACCTGCTTGCCGGCAGCATCGAGCAGTTCCAGTTCCACATTGCCACCACCCTTGGTAGTCAGGTTCACCGTCAGAGTACCGTTCTTGTAGTTGCTGTCCAGATCAGGCGTTACACGGATATCGGCAATCTGTTTCTTGCCACGTGCATACAGGTAGCAATCGCGACCCACACCGCTATAGCGGAAGAAGTCCTGGTCTTCCAAATAAGTACCGTCGCACCAGCGGAACACCTGGAAGGCGATAAGGTTCTTCTGACCGGGCTTCAGGTAAGAAGTCAGGTTGAATTCTGCCTCCAACTTACTGTCTTCGCTATAGCCCACATACTTGCCGTTGACCCACAGATACATGTTTGACGTCACCGAACCAAAGTGAGCTATGATTTCCTTGCCTGCCCAATCGGCCGGCACCACCACCTCTCGTCTGTAAGAGCCGACATGATTGTTCACCACCGGCACGTATGGCGGATTGTTTTTATACTGGTTACGCCACGCGTAGCCTATATTGACATAAATCGGGTCGCCATAGCCGTTCAGTTCCCATACTCCGGGCACCGGCATCTTGTCCCAGCCGCCATCGTTGTAGTCCATCTTCCAGAAGCCGGTAGGACGCTGGTCGGCATTCTGCACCCAGAAAAATTTCCAGGTGCCGTTCAGTGTCATGTAGTTTTCCGATTGCTCTTTCACCCCTCGCTGGGCAGCCTCCAGGCTTTCATAGGCAAAGTAATGAGTGTGCATAGGAGCGCGGTTGACGGCGTTCACCTCCGGGTCACGCCATTCGTTGAAGGACTGGGCAGAAGCATTAACCGCCAAAGCTGTCAGCAGCCCCATAAACAAGTGTTTTCTCATACGCAATAAATTTATCTATTAATTGAATTTGATTCAAATCTCAGTACCGGGTTACTTACCCTTGGCTGTAAGCGGCAAACGATAGACGCCGAAGTAACGGGCGGGTAACTGAATACGCAGCGACTGTCCGTCAGCAGGTTGTACCTGAGTGACTTGCGGCCTCAGGTTTTCAGCTTCCAACGTGTTTTTCTGCTTGAGATCGTTGCTCTGCATATAGATACAAATACCCTGGGCCAACTGTTTCTTCTTCAGTCCCTGGAAGTTTATCTGCACATCGGCTGCCTTGCTACCCGTATTGACAAGCTTCAGAATCACCTCACCGGTTCGGCTGTCGGTAGCTGCCGTAGCATACAGACTGTCCTGCCCAGCCACAGGCTTACCATCCATCCTGAGGTTCAGGACATCCGTGCCGGCATTCATGCCATAGAGCTGTTGCACGTAGTAAGTAGGAGTACGCATCATACGCAGATTGTCAAACCAAATCATGTCGGGATTCCACTGCCAGGCGTCCACATGCGCAAACAAAGGAGCATAAGTAGCCAGATGTACCACGTCAGCATTGCGTTCCAAGCCGGTCATGAAAGCAGCTTCAGACAAGGCTGCCAGCCAGTTGTTATCCTTGCCAGTCGAATAATCATGCGCCGCATACTCACCTGCAAACACCTTGGGACCTTTGCGGTCGTAAGTGTCATAGCGGGCTGCATTCTTCTGGAACCATTCCGGTGCCATGTAGTAATGTTCATCCACCAGGTCCACACCGATGCGTTTCATCTCGGGCCACAGGTAGTCAAACTTGTCACCGTCTGCACTGGGTCCCGAAGAACCTATAATCTTGATATCGGGATACTTTTCACGAATGGCCTTCACAAAGACTTCCAGACGCTCTACATAAACCTTGTCCCACTGCTCATTGCCCACACCTATCATCTTCAGGTTGAAAGGTTCGGGATGTCCCATATCTGCACGCACTTTTCCCCAGGTAGAGGTAGCAGGTCCATTGGCAAACTCTATCAGGTCAAGCGCATCCTGCACATAAGGTTGCAACTCGTCCAAAGGCACTACTTCGTTGCTTTCGTATTGACAGGACAGGCCGCAGCTGACCACCGGCAGAGGTTCGGCACCGATGTCCTCGCACAGCTGGAAATATTCAAAGAAACCCAGTCCCAGACTTTGGAAGTAGTCGGGGAAAGCCTTGTGAGTAAAGGTATAGTTCCAACGATTTTCGTTCAACGGACGATTTTCTACCGGCCCTACCGAATTCTTCCACTGATAGCGGGTAGCCAACGTATTTCCTTCTATGATACAGCCACCGGGAAAACGGAATACACCCGGATTCAAGTCATAGAGAGCCTGCACCAAGTCGGCACGCAGGCCGTTTTCGCGCTGCTTCCAAGTATTGACGGGGAAGAGCGAAATGTGGTCCATATCTACCTCACCCTCAGTGAGCAATACTACACGCAAGCGAGAATGGGCATCGGTGAAAGGCGACTTCAAGACGGCAGTCAGCTTGGTCCATTCCGAACCAGACACTTCCAGTTCCTTGCGCAAGGGATTCTTGCCGTCAGAGTCAACAAGCTCCACAGACAACTTCATCGGTTTGGCAGCACTCGTACGAACGTAAGCAGAAAAGCGATAAGATTCACCTGCCTTCAGTCCGATGCCGCGGTAACCTTCATTATCAATGCCGGCACGCAGGCGACGACCGTCGTTGACAATACGTACATAGTGTGGATTGCGTTCGAAACACGGATTTTCATCCTTCATCGTGACATTGCCAAACGGTACCCAACCGACAAAAGGTTGCGGAAATTCAAAAGACCGGTTCTTTACCAGCTCGGCATACAATCCTCCATCGGCACCAAAATTAATATCTTCAAAGAAAACCCCGTACATGGTAGGCTGAATAGCTGCCACAGGGTTGGAAACGTCGACCGTCATCACCTGCTGTGCCTGTCCACTGGTTACTCCCAGCAGGGCCGACGAAAATAATAGAGAAGTAATAAGTTGTTTCATAGGTATTCGATTCTAATAAACGCACATCTAAAAAAAATCCTGCACGACACCGTCTTCAGAATCAGTCGCACAGGAATTATCCTCCCTTATATCAGGGAACAAGCAAGATGGGCAATATTGATACAGGTTGTTGCCATTCAAGCATCCTTTTTAAAAGCCCGGAGTACCATGCTGAATGAGATTCATGAACTCCTCACGTGTCTTGGCCTGGTTGAAAGCACCTGTAAAGTCGGAAGTCGTGGTTATGGCATTCTGTTTCTCTACACCGCGCATCTGCATGCACATGTGTTTGGCCTCTACCACTACCATCACGCCCAGAGGGTTCAGCGTTTCCTGTATGCACTCCTTTATCTGCAACGTCATGCGCTCCTGTACCTGCAAACGATGCGAAAAAATGTCGACCACACGGGCAATCTTGCTCAACCCCGTTATGTATCCGTTAGGAATGTAAGCCACGTGAGCCTTGCCATAGAACGGCAGCATGTGATGCTCACAAAGCGAGAAGAAATCAATGTCTTTCACAATCACCATCTGGCTGTATTCTTCCTTGAACTTGGCCGAGCGAAGTACTTCGTGCGGGTCCATGCGGTAGCCTTGCGTCAGCGTAAGCATGGCTTTTGCCACCCGTTCGGGAGTTTTCAGCAGTCCTTCGCGATTTACATCCTCACCCAGCAGCGTTATGATACGTCCATAATGTGTTTTCAATTCATCCAATGCAGGAGAATTTATTTCTTCTTTTCCCAACATGATTCTGATTTCCTATTAATGTTTAAATGATTCGTTTCTCACCTTTCCTTCTTCGCTTCCTTCAGTAAAAAAAGGTATGAAAAACTACACGACCCAATCTGACTGATTACAGCGGAATATTGATATTATCACGTACTATCAGCACTTCCTTGAAGACTCCCGTAGCACGCAGCTTGCGCATCATAGCGTCAGCTTCTTCTATGCTGCGATAGTCGCCTACCCGGCACAGCCAACGGGGCGGATTGAAGAAAGTATAGATGGTCAGTTCCGGAAAATACTCCTTCACACGCGAAGCCACATTGTGTGCTTCGTTCTTGGCCTGGCGGGTATTGTTGCCCGCATAAAGTTGCACTCTGTAACCAGAGCTCTTTATGAACTTTTCTTCCGTGGCAGAAGACTCAGACTTGGAACCTATCAGGTCAGCTATACGCGCGTCCTGATGGATACTGACTTTTCCCTGACCGGGAACATTGCGCTCCAGGCTCTCCACAATGTTGGTTTGAGCATTTACAAGAGCGAAAGAGGCTATACATAGAACAAAAAGCAGACTGAGTCGTTTCTTCATAATCCGTGTGATAAGTCTAAATCCTGTAATTCAATCTATTTATTAACCAGCAACAAAACCGACGTATGGACCAGAAAGCCACCATTAACGCAGTCGGCCCCAGCAAACGCCTGTCGTTGTGTTTTGTTGCAAAGGAAGAAAGGGCTGTCGGAGCGCATGGAAAATATCCACACTGGCAACCCTTTCTTCTTTTATTGCTATGACCGCTATCCTATTAATTGAAAGCGTCAATGATACCCTTGAAATCGGCAGCCTTCAGAGCAGCACCACCAATCAAGCCACCATCAACATCGGGATTGGCGAACAATTCCTTTGCATTAGAAGGCTTGCAGCTACCACCGTAAAGGATAGAGCAGTTGTCAGCAACTTCTGCACCATACTTGGCAGCAACAGTAGAACGGATAAATGCGTGGATTTCCTGTGCCTGCTCGGGAGTAGCAGTCTTGCCTGTACCGATAGCCCAAACGGGTTCGTAAGCCAGGATAATCTTAGAAAAGTCTTCAGCAGACAGAGAGAAGACAGAAGCCAGCTGAGCTGCAACTACTTCGTTCTGCTTGTTAGCCTCACGCTCTTCCAATACTTCACCGATGCAGAAGATAGGAGTCAAGCCGTTAGCCAAAGCCAGTTTAACTTTCTCTTCCAGGATTTCTACTGTTTCATGATAGTATGCACGACGCTCTGAGTGACCCAGGATAACATACTTTGCACCAGTAGAAGCTACCATAGCGGCAGATACTTCACCAGTGTAAGCACCTGATTCCTTGTCAGCGCAGTTCTCAGCACCAACACCAATCTTGGCAGCGTCAACCAGCGGAGTAACAGATGCCAGGTGAATGAACGGAGTGCAGATGATTACATCGCAATTAGGCTTTTCGTTAGCCAGCATTTCGTTCAACTCTTTTGCCAAAGCAATACCCTCTTGAAGGGTCTTGTTCATTTTCCAGTTTCCTGCAACAATGTTCTTTCTCATTTTGTTTTAAATTTTAAAAGGGTTAAAATATAATGTTCATTCTAAATTCTTAATTTTCAGTCTGCGGAGCATCAGTCGGCTGAGCTGTCTGCTCTGCCTGCGAAGCTTTCGAGGCAGCCAGCTTGCGTGCCGCACGCTTCCGTTCGCGCCGTCTGACAATCAGTATGTCTACGCCAATCACCAGCAACAACGGTACAAGGAACCACAACATCACATAGCCCATAATCTCCCAGCGATTAACAGGCTTCTGCATGCCAAGCGGCAAGTCTTCCAGCCTGCCCGACAGGACATATTCATCGGGCAGATTGCCGTCGCTCCATTTGTTCAAGATAGTACCATCCTTAATCAGCAACAATCCCGGATTAGAGCGGATAATGGTTTTCAGCGTAATGTCATCCATCTGGCAGAAAGGATATTCAGCACCGGTCATGTCACGCCACAACTCCACAGATTCCTCCGACGAAGCCGTCAAGGCCACAAAGCCGTAACCGTTCTCCACGCTATAATCATAGATTTCATTTATCAAGTCAATATAGCCGTCATCGGCCTGTTCTATCTGATGGGCAACCAACAGGAAAGTATATCCCTTGTCCGACAAGATACTGTCAGTAATGTCTTCACCCGTTTCAAGCCGCTGCATGCAGAAATCGTGGATAGGCGGCTCGTATCCCTTTTGCTTCAGCACCGTATGGGTTTCTATGAAAGTCCAGGTACTGTCCGGATAATTGTCGAGTGTGAACTCTTTGCGCACGCCGTCTTTTTCAAGCACAAACCGGCTCTCGTACACACCAGGTTGCGCACCGGGAGGCACTTCCATGCCTTCGCGGATGTTAACACCAATCTTATAGGGACGGAAATCAAATATCGGCAAATTGTTCAGACAATAGAACGACAGGGAAAAGATGAACAAGAACGTATAGAGCGACATGGTCCACTCCATCTTGAGCGAAACAAAACGAACTATAAGCCTGCGCCACTTGGACACAACTACAGCTGCCGCCAGCAACACAATGTTCTTGCCAAACGTTTCCCAATTGGTCAACACCAGCGCATCACCAAAACAGCCACAATCGGAAACAGGATTGGCCAACGCCAAATAAAACGTCAGCGGCGTCATGAAACACATGAGCAACAAGGCCAGGAAGGTAGAGAACTTGGTACGGATACCTATGCATAAAAACATACCCACACTAAACTCCAGCGCAGCCAGAACAATGCCGCCCAACATCAGCAAACCATCGGGGAACCAGGATATCAGACCAAAGGCTGTCAAATAATCCTGCAACTTATAGAAGGAGCCATAAGGGTCGATTGCCTTCACGAAACCAGAGAAGACAAATACGGCACCCAGCAGGAAACGACATGCATTTACACCGTACTTTTGTACAATATGTTTTTTCTTAGTCTCCAAACTCCAGCTTAATCAAACCAAACACGGCATAATTTATCATATCCATATAGTTGGCATCTACACCTTCCGATACCAATGTTTCTCCCGACAGGCTTTCTATCTGCTTGGTGCGATAGAGTTTCATCAATATCAGGTCGGTATAAGAGCTGATGCGCATGCTGCGCCAAGCCTCGTCATAGTCGTGATTTTTGGCAAGCATCAGTTCCATGGCGGCTTTGGCATGTTTGTCATACAGCTCAAGCGCCTTTTTATTGTCTATATCCGCCGACTCAGCATAACCGAGTTCCAGCTGAATCAGTGCAATGATGCCGTAATTCACAATGCCGATAAATTCCGAACGAATACCCTCGTCTACCAAGGCCACTCCCTTGGTTTCAATACTTCTGATGCGGTTAGCTTTGATAAATATCTGGTCGGTCACGGAAGACGGACGAAGGATGCGCCATGCCGAGCCATAATCATGAAGTTTCTTGGAAAACAAATCACGGCAAATGCCAATGACATGTTCAAATTGCTGTTTGGTATCTTTCATTTCCTACACAAATAGACCGCAAAGTTATAAATAATTAAAAGAAAAAGAAAAGAGGGTACTCTAAATTATATTAAAGTACCCTCTGCGATATAAAGATTGTTTACGTTTTTTGTTTACGAGCAACGAAGCACCTGTCCCGGACGGAGGATTGTACGGCGGGTTATACGGTTCAACTTACAGAGATTGTCAATCGACACGCCCTGACGAGCTGCAATCTTGGAAAGCGTATCGCCACGTTTCACCTTATAGAACACACCCTCGCCCGAAGCCATCTTGCTGGCTTTGTTCGAAGAGCCCTTGGCACGGGTGAAAGTATAAGAGTCTGCTACGATATCCTGCTTTGCAAAATCGAACATCAGCGCCGGATTCAAAGGAATACCCAGGAAACGGGTTTCAAAATGCAGATGCGAACCGGTAGAACGTCCGGTGTTTCCACCTAAACCAATCACCTCACCAGCCTTAACCAATTGGTTTTCCTTTACCAGTTGTTTCGACAAATGACCGTAAACGGTTTCCAAACCATTGTCATGACGAATCACCAGGTATTTACCATATCCGCGACGGCCCTGGTTTTTCACCACGCGAACTTTACCGTCAAATGCCGCACGAATCGTATCGCCTACGTAGACTTTAATATCGAGTCCGTAGTGCATACGACGACGACGAGGACGATAGCCGAACACGTCCGTAATGCGTGTATTGTTGGTAGGCATACAGAAGCCAGTCAAATCGAAAGTATAGCTTTCGGGAACCACAGCATCCTTGTAGGCCTGTACGTAATCGTTATTCCAGTTGGGATATATATCTATGCCGGGAAACAAAGCCTGCTCTGCACGAATCTGCTTTTGCAACGCCAGCGAGTCTACGCTCTTCAGTTTTCTGTCGATGGGAGCTTGACGGGCAATCAGGTCTTGTGAGAAAGAATTCAAACTGACCATAGCCGCAGCAGCCACCAATACCGTTCTAATACAATTAAAATTCATTCGTTTCGTCTTTCATTTTGATATCCGTGGCAAGCATTTACGGCACATCAGCAACCTCCTGTTCTACGCGAATATCCGATTTTTTTTAAAATTGTCCCAAAGTTACTATTTCTATCCGACAAACGGAACCCGCTATTAACTTTTTTTATTGCGACATGCTAAACTCTATTAGCAAGAAGCAGCATAACTAATTAATAAACAAATAGATATATCCATACATGTTTTACAACATAAGGCTCAAAATAAAGCACTTTTTAAACTCTAGTCCGAGAGCAGTTAACAAAGTTGTTAATATGCTTGAATTTTCCAATAAGAATTGACATACTGACAATTAATTCAGCAAAAGTCCAGCGTGAATGATAGTAGTCTACTCCTATCGCATTAGCAGTCAACACCTTTCCCGTCAGCAGTTAACTGCCCGGTCGATAGAAGTTAACCGTTATCCCGATGGGAGTTAACTACTAACAAATAAAAGACAAAGGACGTCACACAACAGGTCAACTGATGGCAGCCCAATTGACATTGGTCTTACGCAAGGCCTTCAGTTGTTTCCATAGTACCTCGTTTTCGGGCAATTCACCTTTTGGGTCCTCATCCACCACTTTCTGGGCTACCTCACGCACATATTGCAGCAACTGGCCGTCACGCACAATGTCGGCTATTTTCAAATCAAAGGCTACACCACTCTGCTGCGTACCTTCCAAGTCGCCGGGACCACGCAGCTTGAGGTCTGCCTCGGCAATTTCAAAGCCATCGTTCGTGCGCACCATGATTTCAATGCGCTTGCGTGTATCTTCGGCCAGTTTATAACCTGTCACCAGTATGCAATAAGACTGCTCGGCACCACGTCCCACACGTCCACGCAGCTGATGAAGCTGCGAAAGGCCAAAGCGGTCAGCATTCTCAATTATCATGACCGAGGCATTCGGCACATTCACGCCGACTTCAATCACGGTGGTAGCCACCATTATCTGGGCTTCACCCGTAACGAAGAGCTGCATCTGCGCATCCTTCTCGGCCGGTTTCATCTTGCCGTGCACCTTACACACCATGCAGTCGGGGAAAGCGTCGCATACATGACTGTAGCCTTCCTCCAGGTTCTTCAAGTCTATTTTCTCACTCTCCTTAATCAGCGGATAGACTATGTACACCTGATGTCCTTCGGCTATCTGCTTGCGCACCGATTCATAGAGGCTGGCGCGACGGCTGTCAAACTGGTGAATAGTGACAATGGGTTTGCGACCGGGAGGCAGTTCGTCAATGACCGACACATCAAGGTCGCCATAGAGCGTCATGGCCAAAGTACGCGGTATGGGAGTGGCCGTCATCACCAGCACATGCGGAGGTTGCGAGCTTTTGGTCCAAAGGCGCGCCCGCTGAGCCACGCCAAAACGGTGCTGCTCGTCAATCACCACCAAGCCCAACGAGGCAAAGTTCACCGTATCCTCTATGACGGCGTGTGTACCTATCAGTATCTTGACATCGCCACTGAGCAGGCCACTGAGGATTGCCTCGCGACGTTTGCCCTTGATAGAGCCGGTAAGCAGCTCCACACGCACATCCATCCCGGCCAACAGCTCGGTTATGGTGGCATAGTGCTGCCCGGCCAATATTTCGGTAGGCGCCATCATGCAGGCCTGAAAGCCATTGTCCAGCGCCATCAGCATGGTCATCAGTGCCACCAGCGTCTTGCCGCTGCCCACATCTCCCTGTAGCAGGCGGTTCATCTGGCGTCCCGAACCCAGGTCACGACGAATTTCCTTCAACACGCGCTTCTGGGCATTGGTCAGCTGAAAAGGCAAGTTCTGGCTATAGAAGGTATTGAATATTTCGCCCACACGGGAAAAGACGTAGCCCCGGTATTTCCGTTGCCGGTCATGTGCATAGCGCAGGATATTGAGCTGAATATAGAAAAGTTCTTCGAATTTGAGTCTGTACTGTGCCTTGCGCAGCAACTCCGCATTGCCGGGGAAATGTACATTGGCCAAAGCCTCGTGCAGCGGCATCAGATGATGGGCGGCAAGGATAGAAGCCGACAAGGTCTCGGGTATGGGACCGGTCAGCTGTTGCACGACGTTGGCCATCAGCTTCTCTATGGCATGCGAACTGAGGAAGCTGCGCTTCATCTTTTCAGTAGTATTGTAGAAAGGCTGCAAGCCACCCGATGTAAACTTGGCTTCGGCCACAGCATCTATATCGGGATGGGCAATATTAATACGGCCGTTGTACACCGTAGGCCGGCCAAAGACAATATATTCCACGTGCATCTTGTAGCGACCTACAAGACCTTTGATGCCTTGAAACCAGATAAGGTCTACAATGCCCGTCCCGTCCGACAAGTGGGCAATGAGTCGCCGCTGCCGTCCTTCCCCAGCTGTTTCAAAGCCCAGTATCTGCCCCCTGACCTGAACGTAGGGCATATTGCCATCCAGTTCACGGATGGTGTAAATGCGGCTTCTGTCCACATATTTGTAAGGGAAATAATAAAGCAGGTCTTGCCAGGTGTAGACACCCAGCTCCTTGTTGAGCACCGACGCCCGCTGCGGCCCCACACCGGGAAGGAACTTTATGTCGCGCGCAGCTAAATCGAACATGAGTTGAGAAGAGCCTCGGCTATGGCCAAGTCAAAGGGAGTAGTTATCTTTATGTTTTCACGATTGCCGGCTGTAAGGCAAACAGGCACTCCCAAAGATTCCACCACAGAGGCGTCGTCGGTAAAGCCTGTCTGATAAGGCTGCTCGTAAGCCCTTTTCAGTAGTTCGGCATCAAACACTTGGGGCGTCTGCACCAGTTTATAGTCATCGCGGTTTACGGTCGTACTGCCATCCTTGTCCACCCGACGAACGGTCTCCACCACGTCGGTCACGGGCACTACAGCTTTCTGCTCTGCCGCCAGCGAATAACAGCGCGCTATCACCTCGGCCGATACAAAAGGACGCACTCCGTCGTGCACTCCCACCAGCGCCGGCGTCTGCACGAAGGCCAATCCGTTTTTCACCGAATGAAAGCGGGTCTCTCCGCCATCGGCCACCACATGGGGCAATAAAAAATGATACTCCCCGCACAGTTGCTTCCAGTATTCCTGCTGACTGTGAGGGAGTACCAATATCAACTGTATCTCTTTGTTGCAACGATGGAAAGCTTCCAGCGTACGCATCAGCACGGGTTTACCTCCTATAGGAAGGAATTGCTTGGGCACTTCACTCCCCATGCGCAATCCTTTGCCACCGGCAACAATCAGAGCATACAGATTCATTTCTTCAATTACTTTTCACAACACAAGGTATGTTTCAGTTCTTTCACTTTTTCTTTGCCAAGCAAGTGTTCTGCTACAGCCAGGGCGAAAGGAAAAGCAGCGGCCGGACCTTTACCTGTAATAAAGTTACCGTCTTTCTCTACCAATGCACCTGTATATTCCGCACCTTTCAAGAACTTGTCAAAGCCCGGATAGCAGGTAGCTTTCTTGCCCTGCAGCAGTCCCATATTACCCAGAACCATCGGAGCGGCACAAATGGCAGCAATCGTCTTTCCTTCAGCCGCACATTTCTGAATCAGTTTCTTCAGGTCTTCGCAAGCGTCCAGAGTCGATGCTCCCGGCATACCACCCGGCAAAATCAAAGCTTCTACATCAAAGAAGTCGCAATTCACAATATTCTTGTCACAGAACACAGCAATATCATGGGAACCTCTCACGATTTCGTCAGAAGTAATACTAACCATCACTACATTCACTCCTGCACGTCTCAAAATATCCACAGAGGTCAATGCTTCCATCTCTTCAAAACCATCTGCTAAAAATACATACACAGTACCCATAATCAATTCTCCTTTTACTTTAAATTTATATTCAATAATAAGAATCTTCTTTACAGCTTCGTTCGTCTGACAGTTCCATCCGTCAAACAACCCATCAATAGCATTTTACCACTTTTTCCTCAGCAACCGGACTTGCGCTTTTGCAATCCTACTTGAGCTTGAAGTAATAAGTAATGGTGCCCGACTGATTATTCAAACCGTCTATGGCATTGAATCGTGCCTTTTTGGCAGCTTCTTCGGCTGCACGACGAAGAGAAGCATTCACTGTATTGGTCTTCAAGTTTATGCTGGTAGCTATTACATAGCCCGCAGGATTTACCGTAATGTTAACTACCACCATACCTTCATCCTGCACGTTGTAGGCAGGACGCGGCAATCCCGAACCACTCAAAGAACGGCCTCCCAGATTAAAGGTTCCATATCCGCCGTTGCCCGTAGTAGCCCCGCTGGTATCGTTGCCCATAGGACTACCCTGCACACCTTTCCCCTGCGTAGAACCGCTTCCACTCATCTGCGCTCCGCGACCAAAAGCACCGGCCACTTGCTTCCGTGCTCTTTCTTCCGCTGCCTTGCGCTCACGTTCGGCTTTCTCGGCAGCCAGCCTACGTGCTTCTGCAGCTTTCTCAGCTTCAGTTTTCTCTGGCTTTGCGGGTTTCTTGGTTTCTTCCTTCTTTTTCTCGGGCACAGCCACCGTCTCTTCCTCCGTCTGGGTTATCATTTCCTGCTCCGACGGTTCGGGTGAAGCCGGTGCAGCCTCTTGCGGCAGCACATCAACCTCGGTCATTGTAGCTTTTCCTCCACCCAGAGCATCGGGAATTTCGCCCATCATGACAGGCATACCGCCCTCCTCTGGCTGTTCAGGCATCTTAAAAGCAACCAGAAGCAAAAAAGCAATGAAGGCTACATGCACCAGCAACGCCCCAGCCAAACCGATGTATTTTCCTTTTTTCTTCTGATCTACCATTGTTCTTTTTCTGTTTACAAGTTTATTCCTTGAGTACTACTCTATAAATGCTGCCCAACGGGAAATTATCTTTTATCCAACCGAGCAATAGCCAAACGGCAGGCGAGCAAACTTTATGCCAAAGCCTGCCTAACGGCAACTGCAATCAGTCACCCTCGGGTGGCCGGGTAGCCAGCACCATCTTGAAATGGTTTTCATTGGCTATGTTGAGCACTTTCACTATCTCCCTGTAAGGCACAGACTCATCGGCATAAAGCGCCACATACATTTCCGGCTCTTTGGCCGCACATGCCTGCAGGAAAGGAGTCAATTCATCGATTGTGATAGTCTGTTCACGGTCATTGCCGAAAGCCGCATAATAATTCAGGTTCTTGTCAATGATGACCCGGGTCAGCGGCTTAGCCGACGTCTGCTGCTTGCCCTGCGGCAAAAGTACCTTGATGGCATTGGGCGACACGACCGTAGACGTTATCATAAAAAATATCAGCAACAGGAAAATAACGTCCGTCATGGACGCCATGCTGAAATTAGGCGATATTTTTGCTCTACGTTTTAACACGCTTAGTTATTGTTTTTGAGGATTAATTTTATTTGGCCGGTTCGTTCAGCAAGTCCATGAAAGCCATTGTCTTGGCCTCCATTTTATTGACCACTCCATCAACCAGTGTTACCAGATAGTTGTAGGCAAACATGGCAATAATGCCGACAATAAGTCCACCCACCGTTGTAATCATGGCCTCGTAAATACCTCCCGACAGCAAGGTGATGTCGATATTGTTTCCGGCATTGGCCATTTCAAAGAAGGCGCGTACCATACCTGTCACCGTACCCAGGAAGCCAATCATCGGTGCACCACCTGCTATGGTAGCCATGATGGTCAATCCTTTCTCCAGCTTGGCCACCTCTATGTTGCCCACGTTCTCAATGGCAGCCTGTACATCGTTCACCGGACGTCCCAGTCGGCTGATACCCTTTTCTATCATGCGCGCCGATGGCGTATTCACACTGCGACAGTAACTGATGGCAGCCTTTATCTCGCCACCCAAGATATAATCCTTTATCTTGTCCATGAACAGCGGGTCTTCTTTTCCAGCCTTTCGGATGACGTAGTTGCGCTCAAACAAGATATAGAAGCACAGGACCGAAAGCAGTCCCAGCACAATCATAATCCAGCCGCCCTTAACGGCCATACTCCACAAATTCATCTCTTCGGCTGCCCCTACCGGCGTCAGTACCGGATTGGCGCCTGAAATACTATCGGCCAAGGCAGGTGCCACCTGCGCCAGCCACAACAATCCTACACTCATCTTTTTTATTTAAGGCAGTTTTTATATTCCTGAATAGTACGTTGTAAACCCAGATAGAGCGCATCGCTAATCAGCGCATGCCCTATTGAGACCTCGTCCAGCCAGGGAATGTTTTTATAAAAGTAATTCAAATTCACAAGACTCAAGTCATGCCCGGCATTCAGGCCAAGTCCCAGACTACGTGCCACCTTTGCCGCTTCTATAAACGGAGCCACAGCAGCCTCTCTATTGGCAGTATATGCCGAAGCATAAGGTTCCGTATAAAGTTCAACGCGGTCAGCGCCAGCCTTTGCCGCATATTCTATCATGCCGGCATCAGCCCCAACAAACACAGAAGTACGAATACCTGCATTATTGAAAGCATCGAGCACTTCCGACAGGAACTCCAAATGTGTCTTCGTATCCCAACCACAGTTAGATGTCAGCTGCGACGGACTGTCGGGCACCAGTGTCACCTGATGTGGCTTCACTTTCAACACAAGGTCAATGAACTCAGGCGAAGGATAACCTTCTATATTAAATTCGGTATGCAACAACGGACGCAAGTTGTAGACATCGCTTTTGCGGATATGGCGCTCATCAGGACGGGGATGTACCGTAATACCGTCGGCACCAAAACTTTCGCAGTCCAAAGCTACTTTCACCACATCCGGCACATTGCCTCCACGGGCATTGCGCAGCGTCGCCACCTTGTTTATATTTACACTTAGTCTCGTCATAATCAAGTTTTATAGTTTGCGGGCAAAAGTACAAATAATAGCGATAAGTTGGCAGCATTCTGAGAAAAAAATACCATCTTTGCAAACCTAACAACTGAACAACAATGAAGTTTGCTATCTTTGGAAACGTATATCAAGCCAAAAAGTCATCTTCTGCCGAAGACCTTTTCAGACTGCTGAAGCAGCATGATGCCGAAATCTGTATCTGCCGGGAATTCTACTATTTTCTCACCGATGTCCTACACATTGATATTCCTGACGCTGAACTATTCGACGGTAGCAACTTTACCGCCGACATGGTAATAAGCATGGGTGGCGACGGCACTTTTCTGAAAGCAGCAAGCCGGGTCGGACGCAAGAACATTCCCATCCTGGGTATCAACACCGGCAGACTGGGCTTTCTGGCCGATATCTCTCCCGAGGAAATGGAAGAAACCTTCAACGAGATTCATGAAAACAGATACAAGGTAGAAGAAAGAAGCGTGCTGCAACTGAAATGCGACAACGAGAAGCTGCAACGCGACCCGTATGCACTCAACGAAATAGCCGTTCTGAAGCGCGACAGCTCATCCATGATAAGCATACACACCGCCATCAACGGTGCACCGCTCACCACCTACCAGGCCGACGGACTGGTCATCGCCACTCCCACGGGCTCTACGGCCTATTCGCTCAGTGTAGGAGGCCCCATCATTGTGCCCCACAGCAAGACCATAGCCATTACCCCCGTAGCCCCCCATAGCCTCAACGTACGTCCTATCGTTATCCGCGACGATTGGGAAATCACCCTCAACGTTGAAAGCCGCAACCATAATTTTCTCGTAGCCATCGACGGACGCAGCGAACCCTGTCAGGAAAATACCGAACTCACCATTTGCCGTGCCGACTATACCATCAAGGTAGTGAAACGCTTCAACCATATCTTTTTCGACACGTTGCGCAACAAAATGATGTGGGGAGCCGACGTCAGATAAATCCCTTCCTGACAGATGACCTGCCAGACATCCGTTTCTGAACCAGGTCCATGCAACAGGAAACCTTTCAGCTGCCCAAGAAGTTTTTGCTTTCCAAGCCTTTGACGGCCTTATACGGCAGCAGTTTCCTGCTCCTTTACCTTTCTCCATTTAGCCGGCGACTCATCTTCCCTTTCCTTGAACAATCTGATAAAATGACTGGGTGACTGAAAACCGGACTTCTCGGAAATATTGGCGATTGTCAACTCCGGATTCTGGGCGAGCAACCGTTTCGAATAGTCCAGACGAAGCTCTGTAATCCAATCACGAAACGACATTTGATAGGCACTCTTGATGTAGCCCGACAGGTAAGTACGGTTCGTATGCAGTATCTCAGCAAGTTCCTTGATGGTCAGTCCCGGCTGTACAAAACCGTTTTCCTCTTTCCAGGCCATTATTTTCTCAGTAATATCCGTGTAATAAGAAGGCGCTATCAGTTCTTCATCCACCTCCTCGTACAAGACCTCTTCCGAAGGCATATCCAGCTCAAACGCAGTCTCCACCTGTTCATAAAACAACAAATAATTCATATACGAACAATAAAGGTAGATATAGAAAGGAACGGACGAAAGAATCCAAATAAACACATACTCATCCGGCAAGAAAGTCAATAGTCCACACCCTACCCCGAAGAAGAGAGCCCAATACGTAAAGATAGACATCCACCGGATATAGGCACCAATATCATCCGAATGCGAATCTTTAAACAGTTTGACGGCCCTATAATAAGCAAGGAGCAGCCTGCGGGCCAAAACGATTCCATAAATCACCAGCCACATTGCCATTGCAAACAGTCCCACTGTCTGCACAATTCCCTTAGGCAAACCAAACAAGACGACAGTGGCAAGCACTGAAAACAAGACCCACAAAAACAGGTGCACACTAAACCGCCGCCGCGTAATATAAAAGCGGTCGAGCAATGTAGTAAGTGCCGAACTGAAAAGCCAATAACACAGAAAATAGGTCAACAGGTTCATCAATATGGCAGCATTCACATTCAGAAATCTGATTTCAAAATAGAAATGCACAAAATAATTTGCCGCAAGCAGCAGCAAAGCCGTACCCATCAGCCGACGTGATAAAAGAAAATTGGCAAAAATAGCTTTATGAGGTGTTCTGGCCAATAGCAAATAGAAACCGAAGAACAGCATCAGCGGCAATGCGACACAAAGCGAATAACTGTAAAGCAAATGATTCATAGCGCCTACTCCTTCATTAAAACCGAGATAACAAGGTCAACCGTATAGAAATTTATAGCAAGTCTGCGTAAGGCCTGATAAATCAGCACACCTACCCTATATTTTTCTAAATCAACTCCTACAAAGTTATAAGTTTTATTTCTTTTTCTTCAAGATATATGCAATAAAAATATTCGCCAAGAACAACTATTTATCAACGAGTAGCAGTGACTTTATTGTAAGCATTACAGCCACATAAAAATAAAGAATTCAACCCACACGTTCCTTACAGCCAATTAAATCAAGTGTTTACAACAATTCGGCTTATACAACAAAAACTCCCCGTTTCGTGATTCACATCAGGAAACGGGGAGCTATTTTTCCCTAATAAAAATAAGTGGTTACGTAATTATGACTAACTAATTCATTTAAAATCTGATGTTGCAAAGATAGAGGTTGTCCTGCAAAGCGGCAATCGCCTGATGTGGGTATTTACCCATGCTCCGCTCACCATATATAGGTAGCGCCATCTGCCATTGACGGCTGGCAAACAAAGCACAATAATCAACCGTTGGCATAGCTGTGCATGCCGCCCAACAGATAGTTGACACCAAAATACGTCATCAGCACCACCAGAAAAGCGGCTACCATATAGCCGTGGAAGAAACACGGCCGACGAAACCAGCCCAGACTTTGCGAATGGAAAGCCAGCCCATAGACCATGAAAGTAATCAGTGCCCATACCTCCTTGGGGTCCCACGCCCAATAGCGTCCCCACGATTGGTTGGCCCATACGGCTCCCAACACGATGCCTATACCCAGCAGGAACAGGGCCGGATAGAGTAGCAGCCGGCTAAGCAGCATCAGCATCTCACCCGACTCGCGACGACATAGAGCCAGCACGCCTCCCAGCATCATAAAGGCAAACAAGGCATAGGCCATCATGATGAGCGACACGTGCAGGCTGAGCAACGGCGAAGCCAACACCGGCATCAGGGGTGTGATGTGGGGATTCATTTCGCCCAGATAGGCCACCAGTAGCGTAAATCCCGACAACAGGAAACCAAACGCCACCATAAAAGGGAAACGTCTGCGCAGCAAACAGGCTATCAGCAGGATGGCCCACGCCAGAAACAGCATGGTTTCATAGCCATTGCTTAGCGGAATGCGCCCGCCAATGTACCAGCGCAACCCATAGCCCACCGTATGAAACAGGCAGGAGACAAGCAGCAAAACAGACAGCAAACGTTCAACCAACGCCATCCGGCAAGGACCTGCCAACGCCGTCCCTTCCCGATGCCTGCGGACACCGGCATAAAGCAACAGCGAAAAAGCAAGTACCCCCAAGGTCAGATTGACCATAAAAAGCAGCTTGCTGAAAGGAATACTGTTATAAAACAGCTCTGCCCTTACTTTACTACGCGACAAAGGAGCTATGCTGCCATCATCGGGCAAAGGGCGAAACAAAGTACCGCCACGCAACATCAAGATAAGCCCCACCTTTTCGTCCACATCCAGTATGGCCTTGTCCAGCCTTGTTTTCTCACGGCCATTACCTGCTCCCCCGTCCCAAAGGCCCTGCAGTTTGTAGTGCTCGCCGTCAAACAAGTCCACCAGCCTCGCATGGCTGTCTTTCAGGTTCAGCCGTTTTCTCAGTTCCTTGTCCTTCACCTGAATCAGGGGTACAAACTGCCACTCTTCCGGGTGTCTCATCCAGCCCAGCACCACCTGCTCGGCCGTATATCCGCCCCATGCAGTACGCCCGGTCAGCTTCTTCAGGAAGTCGAGCGCCAATGTATTGAAGGGCACCACGCGGTCGTGGTATATCACTTGCGTCTGCTTCAGGCTGTCTGCATCGCTCAGAGGCACCGGCGTAATACCTGCCGACCGTGCCGGCTGCAACCATCCGCCCGGCAGGAACAACAGTACAAGCATCCCGCCCCGGCGCAACAACGGATGGCGCAACAGACGCCGAAACTCACCGCCTCGCCACACCAGCAATGCCAGCAACGACAATCCCAGCAACCAGTAGCCCGCATACGTCAGCCCAATACCCCAAGGGTCATAGCCGACGGACAGCACACTTCCCTTGCCGTCATCATCGTATGACGACTGATAGAAGCGATATCCCTCTACCGACAATATGCGGTTCATGGATATGCACACCCGGCTCACATTCCCCTCCTGCTCCAACGTCACATAGCTTCTGAAGTCGGCCGGTGCATCCGTACCCGAATAATACGCCACCCGGAAGCTATCCAGCCGCAAGGCAAAAGGCAGGTCCAGCCTGCGCATGTCCTCCCCGTCTACAAAGCTTCGGGCAGTTTCCCCCTCCTCCAGATGCAGATAGCCGCTCTTACCCTCCAAAAAGGTAAAAGCAGCCCCCAGCAAAATCACTAAAAAGGAAGCATGCAACAACAGCAACGGAACGCGTTTCCAAAGCCTGCGCCCCACTATGGCCACCAGCACCCCGGCACCAAACAGAGCCCACAGCGCACAGAACCACCACGTATGATACACATGCTGCTCCACAAAGCCGGTCCCGCGAAGCTGTTCAACAACGGTAGCCACCGCCAACAGCACCACAAGGCCGATATATACAGCTACGGTTATCCGTTTCATAGGCAGGGATATTCGCTGCATTGCTGCGGCAGCACAGCCATGCATTCCATCTCAACCAGCCATCCCGGCCGGCAAACCGGTGCCAGCACAAATACCTTGGGAATATCCGGGAAACGGGCATCGAACAACGCCTTCACCACCTGATAGTCGGCCATGTCGCGCAGGTAAACAATCATCTGCCCCACCTGCTCAAATCCGGCACCCGCCTCACGAAGCAACGCTTCCACATTCTCCCACATGCGCTCCGTCTGTCGCCGCACATTGCGCGGATGCACCACTTCGCCCTTGTTATTGATGCTGGCCGTGCCCGAGATTAGTATGTGCCGCCGGTCGCCGTAGTCAATGTACGTCCCCCGTTCAAAGCTGACCCCATATTCGTACGTAGGATTCAGATAAGCCGGTGCATACAGGTAGTGCACCTGTCCCGGCTTCAGTCCCTTCACCGCATACGTATCGAGCAGGACAGACACCTTGGGGTCAGCATGTCGCCCGGCAATGCCCGTACTGGCTATGTAGTGGGTGTGTTCGGTCAGGTTTTGGGTGGCAAACACTTCATTGCGCGCCTTCACCACACCGGCATAGTTCACGTCGATGTTCTGCACAAAGAACCACGTGCGCAGGCAGTTGTCTGCCAGCGTGCAACCTTGTTCCATAAGCTGCATCACGTAGTCGTTCAGCAACAGGCGCGCCTGATACTCAGAGTTCACGGCCCGGTTGAAAGCGCTGCCGCCCCAGTAGTGTGTATAAGCACCGTGCGTCAGGCTATAGAGTCCTCCCGGCTGCACCCTTGTCTGCACACCGGTCAGCAGATAAACCCACAAGGCCACCTTACTGCCGTCCAATGGCGGTTGCTCCACCACCGACAGCGCACAATCCAGCTGTTCCGTAGCTGTTGCCAGCACATAGTCGGCCTGATTGGCCGCATCGCTCAGAAAAAAACGCATGAAAGCCGCCACCGTTCCCTGCAGCACGCCTTCGCGCAGCTCGCGGTAAGCATCCATCAGCGCACCTAGCTGCTCCTCATACGTATCCTGACGCTCCAGTACATGTATCATTACCTGATATTCGGCCACTCCTTCCCCCGGTCTGAAGGCCGAAATCTCAGCCTCAGCCTTCGTTAACCTGATATATTGTCTTTCCATATCTTATTATATTGTCTTTCATTATTTTGTCATATTCTTCCATCATTTTTCCGCTCCGTTGTCTATCCAGTCCTCCACCAGCGAAACCAGCTCCGCCGACGTCAGCATCTGAGAATGGTCTACTCCCCAATCGGTACTAAGGGTGGTACCCAGTATCAAGTATAAAGTACTTTCCTCGGCATTGCCGGCTTCCACACGCATTTTCCCGTCCAATACGGTGGAAGGTACATTCAGCAACGCATCATAGCTTTTCCCTTCCAACAGATTCAGACTGGCGGCATCACTTGTTGCCAAGCCATGGCAGGCCGTACACGACTTATCAAACACCTGCCTTTGAATGGCGTTGAACATGCCTACATTCACTTCTCCGGCATCGACCATGATGGTATCGCCCGCACCGGCAGCACAATCGCGGCTGACAAACGATACCACCCGTTCACGAAGACGGTTGACCACACACAACTCCACGGATGTCACCTCACTACCTATGCCCGACATAACAGCCTCCACGCGTCCTGTCCCAACATCAGGTACCGGCAGCGATTTCGTTATCAATGCATAGTTACTGCCTTCCTCAAAACCGGCCATTACCAAGCTGTAGCCTTTAGGCCAGGTATCCTGTCCGTTGACTATACCCGTCAGTTTCATTACCCGCCCTTCCATGCCAGGCGTATAAGTTTCCTCATATATCCTCCCGTCGTCGCAGGCACTCGCCAACAAGATGACTGACACAATCGTTATCAGCATAGTCATCCGGCTATTCCTCCTTGTCTTCATATCTCATATCCTTTCTTCCACCGGGGATTAAAACGAATATTGCAACATGACGGTAGCCGAATGGGTAGCCAGTCCCAGATTATCGTTGTCACGGTCGAGCTGCGAATCGTGTCCGCTACGGGCTATATACTGATACATGGCCTGCAACTTCAAGTTACAGCCTTTGAAGAAGTAATTCACTCCTACCGCCGGCATATTGAGAAAACCGTTCGTATCCATGCCATTCCGGTTGAAGAAATCGTAGCGGAAGGCAGCCTGAAGACGCGGAGCTACAAAATAACCACTTTGTACGTAACCGCCCAAATAATTATACGATTTATTAATTTTTTGCCGCTTGGTAAAACCTACGTTCATGTAGTACATCTCAGCAGCCAGATAGAGCTTGTTCTTCAACATGGCAAACTCCAGCCCCGCCCGGAAATCATTGGTACTCTCGTTCTCACTCTCAACATTCAGCGAAGTCGATAATCCGAACAGCAATTTGTCCTCGTGCAGACGGTTGGGCGAACCTTGTGTTGAAGGCATCACACCCTTGGGCATGTAGGTCAAGCGACCGCTATAGAGCAGCGATGGTATGTGCCAGTCATCGCTGATGGTCTTCGACGCTGTATTCACCGATGCTCCCGTGCCGTTAAACAATCCCAGTTCATAACCGAAACGGCCACCCAACAGACCATGTATTTCCACACCCAAGTCGAATCCCGTGCCGATGTTGGGCGTAACAGCGTTCAGCGAATAAGGCAAAATGACCGCTGACGTAAGTGATACCGGCAAGACAGGCAGCAACGTTTCGCCCAACGTCGTCAGGTAAGCATGTGAGAAAGGCGTTTTGAACTTACCGATACGCACGGCAAACTGTTCCTTCAACGCCACATCGAACCAAGCCTGTTGCAACAGTGCCCCGCCGCTGGCCGCCGCATTGATGGAAAGATTGAAAGTCACCTTCTCAAAAGCCTTCCCCGTAAAGCCAAGCACTGCATACGGAACCGAAAATCCAGAGTTGGCTATGTTGTCCTGGTTGTAAGCCTTGTCCAGCCCTTCATCATCATACCAATTGAAGTTGCCACACGTCTGTACCAGCAAGTAAGGTTTAAACACGAAGTCGCCCTTCTTGCTGGCAATGGAAAAGCCTTCGCGACCGGCCAGTGATACCACGCCATTGGCCGTTTCTTCTTCATATTGTGCCATGGCAGCCAGCGGCAACAAAACCACAAGTGCCAGCAAACTTATAATCCGTTTCATTTGTAATCTTATATTCTTGTTTATTGGTTAAAGTGAATTCAGGAAGGCTATCAGCGCATCGCGGTCTTCCTTGCTCATATTCTTGAAGAGGTTTTTCGAGGCTTCGCCTTCACCTCCGTGCCACATGATAGCCTCTACCAGATTACGCGCCCTGCCATCGTGCAGGAAGTAGGTATGCCCGTTAACAATCTCCTGCAGGCCAATGCCCCACAGCGGTGTAGTACGCCACTCATTGCCGCGTGCCAGTCCACTGACGTAATTGTCGTTAAGACCCACGCCCATTATTTCCGACCCCATGTCATGGAGCAGAAAATCCGAGTAAGGATGAATGGTCTGGTTGCCCAACCACGGCAGGCGGGTACCGTTGAGCAGCACGGAACCCCGCGGACGGGTATGCAGGGTAGTAACATGACACAAGTGACACTTGGCTTCATAGAACTTCTGCTCACCCTTTATCACCTGAGGGTCGTTCACATTGCGCCGTGCCGGCACTCCCAGCGACTGCATGTACAGGTCCACATCTTCCATCTCCTCGGTGCTGACATCCAGCTGGTCGTAGGACAATCCCATCATGCTGCCTTGGTTCACCTGCAACTGTCCTTCGCAAATTTCCTCGGGATAACGGCTGTTGGTCACACCCATATCACTGGAAAAGCCAAGCTCCACCGTCAGGTCGGCATGCTGCGCTTTGTTGCCCGAGAGCCCCAGGCTCAGCACCCCGCGCTCAGTAATGTAATTACATCGGCCGCTGATGCCATATTCCGGATAATTGCTCTTGGCCGCCAGCGCCTCTATCTCCTTGGGATCGAGCGCCATCATCTGCCCCATACCTACATGACGCAGAGGAATGCGCACCGTGCAAAACAGTTCCTCAGGTTTATATTCTGCTGCATACCAGTCGGTAATGGTATAGGTAGGTTTACACAGTTCATACTTCTCCCCGTCAGGAAACTCAAACGTCTGATAGGTATATTCCACTTTCAGTTTGCCTTCGGGCTTCACACCATAGATGGCTTGGTCGTGAAGCACACGTCCATAATCTTGGAAGAAAGCCCCGTTCTTGCGGCTGATGTAGACCAGCATGGACGAGAAACCATAACTGCCCGAACCACCTTCCGACCACAGTGTAGGCTTAGTACGCCCGGCATTGCGGTGACAACTGCCGCAGGAATATCCGGCATATACCGGCCCCAGGCCCCCCGTTACCCCATTGTCGCTGGTACGCACATCGTCATAAAGTCCATCGCCTTGGTTGAAACGAAAATCATACTGCCCGCTCACCCAGTCGGCCGGCATGTCGTAGGCCTTGGACGAGCTGATAAAATTGGTGGAAGTACCTGCCGACAAAGCATATCCGGCAGGCACTTCCACATCGAGCACATCCATCCCGTCACCCAACCCGTCGCAGGCCATACAGGCCAGCAACGGCAGGAGAGTCAACGGGAGGCAGCCCCTCAATCTATACTTCATCATAAGCTATCGCACTGTTTAGTCATCCGCTTAATTCACGCTGCGTGCCTTACCGTCCTTGAAAAGCAGGAACTCCAGCGTATGAAAACCGCGTACACTCTGCTTGTCGGCTATGCCCTGGTCGTCCTCGCTATAGTCGCCACTCCAGTCAAGGTCGTCAAACTTGCCCGAATTTAGTATGTTCACAATAGCCTCCTGGTCCAGCGGCCAACTGTCCATATTCGGATCCAGTCCCTTGTTGGCCACCGGCCCGAAGAGGAAGGCCTCACTCTCCTCCCACGGCTCGCGTGCCACCAACCATGCCTCACAAGCAGCTTTGAAGTTCTCGTCCGTACGGTTCGACGCCAGCGTCTCGATGCTCTGACGCAGGGCGGCATTCTTTTCCTTCAGGTCTTTGTAGGTAGGCAACACCACAGCATCCACATACTGCGAAACAATGGGCGACAGCACAGCATCCTGCGCCCCGAAGTTCGTGCTGAGATAACTCTTCAGGTTTTCCGAATCATCCCTCAACACACCGGCCAGCGCCGCGCAGGCATCCATGGCCTCCACTGTCTCGGCACTGCTTATGTTGTTGCGGAAAGGAGCCGGAATATTGAGGATGGCCGTCCAGGCTGCCTTGATGGCCGCATCCACCTTTTGGTGAAGTGCCGCATTGTTGGCTTTCACCAAGGCGGCAATGGAGTTGGCATGGATGGTGCCATCGTCAATGCCGGCACCCATGTTGCGCGTGCCATAGTAGGCATTCTGTATGGAAATGATGTTGTTAGAGTAGTCTTCGCGCGAGTGCCAACTATACCACGACTCCACGGCATAGAGTGCCTCCGTAGTTTTTCCTGCCTTGTACAGGTTATAAGGGTCACCTATCTTGGCTCCGCCCACCTCGTTGGCTATGTCCCAGCAACCGTCCAGTATCTGCTCTATGCAACTGATGGCGCTGGTGTAGCCTTCACCATCATGTGCCTTGAATATCTCGGCATAACTGCGACCGCTGGCGTTGTAGTCTTCGCTCCAATCGCTGTAGAGGGTGTTGGAATCTTTTTCCAGCAGCTTGGCCACCACCCCCATGTAGTTGTGCCAGCTGTTGGCGTTTTGCTCTGAATACTCCAGGTCGGCAGGATTCACCGCCTGAGGTTCGTCACTGTTGCTGCACGACGTGGCAGCGAAGGCAAGCCCCATGGCAAGGGCTGCCGCATACATCATGTTCTTTTTCATTTTAGTTTATGAGTTTATTAGTTTATAAGTTTATTAGTTTATGAGTCAGGGGCTAACCGCTTACCGCTAACCACTAACCGCTTACCGCTGGAAGAACCACCCCACATAGGCCAGCCCTATGGAGAACTCGTTCTCGCTGTTATATCGGTTTGACTTGCCGAACATTTTCGACGTACCTATCTGTCGCGTGGTATAATCGGCTTTCACCACCAGATTGGGCAAAGCAAACCAGTTCAGGCCCGCCGTCCACGCGCTCACCTGGCAACGCTTGTCCATCACCAGCCCCGCCTCGCCAGTCTCCTGCGGGTTGTAGTACTCGTAGCGCGCAAAAGGATAGATGACGGGCACCTTCTCGTTGCCGCCCCACAAGGCGCGCAGGTTGACGCCCGCCTCGCCCGCATAGCTCACGGCATTCTTGGCCACCGGCGTCAGGCGGCTGTAGGGCGAGGCATTGGACAGGCGCTTGTTCACCGCCGTCACCCCGTCGGAATTGCCCAGGTTGCCATAGACCACGTTGCCCCGCAGCGTCAGGTAGCGGTTGCGATACTGCACGTCGGCCGTATAGATGCGCAGGGGCACGGCGCCGATGTCGGCATAGTCCTGGTACTTGTCGGAGTTGGCCCCCGTGTCGCCGCAGTAGTAGAAGGAAGCTCCCACGCGCAGCCCCGGCACGCCCTTGTAGTCCACGCGCACGACATAGCCGGGCGAGGTGAAGTTGTCCTCCTCAAACAGTCCCTGCTTGCCGCCGGCCACCCAGCTGTTGCGGTCGAAGCCGTTGGCGTTGAGCCCGGCCACCACCAGCACCTGGTAGTCGAAGGCCGCATAGCCCCTCCCCAAACTACCAAAGAACTCAATACCCGTCTCGTGCCACGTGGAAGGCAGGATGGTAGTCTCGCCCTCGGGGCGCACGGTGCCGAAGAAGTTGATGGGCTCGTGGTGAGCGTTGGTCAGCCCCACGGGCACGATGACGTGCCCCGCCCTGACGTTGAAGGCCGGATGGATGAGCCGCGTGATGTGCAGCTGCTCGATGGCCACCTCGCCCCCCTTCTCTATCTCGGTCTCATACTCGCCGTTCTCGGAGTTCTCTATCTCCACGGCCGTGCCCGTTCCGCCCGCCTCAAACTCTATCTCGGCACCCAGTATCCACTTCGGCGTGAACTTGTAGTCCATGGCCAGCACAAAGCGGGGGATGGCAATCGTGGCCCGGTTGCGCTTGGGGTTGCCCTCCGAGGAGCCGTAGAAGCGGTTGTTGCCATAGTCCTTGAAGCTGGCTACGGCCTCGCCATAGCCCCCTAAGCGGAAGCGGCGGAAGCCGTCGGCCTGCGCCGTCGTGTCGGGCCGCGCCTCTGTCTGTTGTCCCGGCTCCTGCCCCGCTGCCGCCCCGGCTCCCTGCACCAACAGCAGCAGGCAGGCGGCACTCGTACAAATACTCTTTCTCATGTCGTTTTCATTAATTTTTGTTGCCGCAAAGGTAGAAAGGGTTAAAAAAGGCAACAATACCTAAAAGAGAGTATAACAAGGGCGGGGCATCGCCATAAGTAGGTATCGGCAGTGAAAAAACTAATGGATGTTCATATCAAGATTGTAATCCTGACCATTAGTGAAGGCATACATACAACATCTGCCTCATCCGACATTTACCAATGCACAATGGTATGAGAACAGCAGAAGTTTAAGTAAAAATCAGTTTCTATTACAAACCAACAATACATCCACCCTTACACCTTTTAGAATCTTGTCCAAATTTCAAAAAATGCCCCACCCTGCCATTTCCGGCCCTCCGACCTACCCCAATCGCCCCTCAGACGTATCTGCTTCGTTACTCCTTCGAATAAAGGTACCCAAAAGCGAAGAAAGAACGAACAAGGAACGAAGGAGGAACGAACAAAAGGGGGCTGAAAAGGTAGGAAAGGCCGGGAAAAGGATAGAAGGATTTTTTCAATAGTGGAAAAGGAGTAACAGGAGAAAAGAGCAATGGGAATAAAAGAATAAAACGTTACAATGAGAATATAAAAAAAGGATTGACTACTGCCAAGAGACGAGCATAAACCACCACATCTCGGCACACAGGCAGACTACTGACCACTTATCACGAACCACTTACCACTACTTAATACCGCACAATACCACCAATCATCCGACCGTCATCATAAACCATTGAAAGAGACTTCCTATCGCCTACATCGGGTCCACGTCGTAGTAGACAATCAGCGACTTGAATTTGTCTTCAGACAACATTTCCTTCTGCACCTGTACCAACAGCTCGCGGGCTCGGGCCAGGGAGGCGCCCTGCTCTATCTTGAGCACTATCTTGCGGATGAATAGCATCTGCACACGCGCCACGGGGGGCTTGTCGGGGCCCAGCACGCGCTGGCCGAAGACACTGCGCAGCTTGGCGGCCATGGTCTGTGCCATGAGGTCGAGCAGGGTCTCGTTGCGGTTCTTCAGGTAGACGTAGACCAGGCGGTAGAAGGGCGGATAGCGGAACATCTGGCGCTCGGCCAGCTGGCCGCCGGCCATACCCTCGAAGTCGTTGGCCATGACCTGGGCAATGATGGGATGGTCGATGCTCTTGGTCTGCAACACCACGCGGCCGCGCTTCTGCCTGCGGCCGGCACGGCCGGCCACCTGCGCCATGAGCTGGAAGGCACGTTCGTAGGCACGGAAGTCGGGATAGTTGAGCATGGTGTCGGCATTGAGTATGCCCACCACGCTGACGCGGTCGAAGTCAAGGCCCTTGGACACCATCTGGGTGCCGATGAGGATGTCGGTCTTGCCCTGCTGGAAGTCGACAATGATGCGCTCGTAGGCGGTACGAGTGCGGGTGGTGTCGAGGTCCATGCGTGCCACGCGCGCGTCGGGGAAAATGGCCTTCACCTCGTCCTCCACCTTCTCTGTGCCGAAACCGCGGCTGCGCAGGTCGGTGCCCGCACAGGCCGGACACTGGCGCGGCAGGGCGGTGGTGTAGCCGCAGTAGTGGCAGGTCAGCTGGTTCAGGCCCTTGTGGTAGGTCAGGCTGACGTCGCAGTTCTTGCACTTGGGCACCCAGCCGCAGGTGTGACACTCCACCATGGGGGCAAAGCCGCGTCGGTTCTGGAAGAGGATGACCTGCTCCTTCTGCTCCAACGCCTGGCGCACGTATTGCAGCAGCAGGGGCGAGAAGGGGCCGTTCATGCGTTTCTTGTGTTGCAGCTCCTTGATGTCGACGGGCACTATCTCGGGCAGCTGTATCTCGCGGTAGCGTTGCTTCAGTTCCACGAGGGCGTACTTGCGGGCCACGGTAGCGTTGTACCACGACTCCACGGAGGGCGTGGCGGTGCCCAGCAGGGTCTTGGCGCCCAGCATGGAGGCCAGCATGATGGCGGCGCTGCGGGCGTGGTAGCGGGGGGCGGGGTCCTGCTGCTTGTAGGTGGTCTCATGCTCTTCGTCCACGATGACCAGCCCCAGGCGGGTGAAGGGCAGGAAGACGGAGGAGCGCACACCCAGGATGATGTCGTAGGGCTGGTCGGACAGCTGCTTCTGCCATATCTCCACACGCTCGGCGTCGGGGAACTTGGAGTGATAGATGCCCAGGCGGGCACCGAACACACGCTTCAGGCGGGCGGTAATCTGGGTGGTGAGGGCTATCTCGGGCAGGAGGTAGAGCACCTGCTTGCCGCGGGCCAGGGCATCGGCTATGAGGCGGATATATATCTCGGTCTTGCCGCTGGAGGTGACGCCGTGCAGCAGGCAGACGTTGCGGGTGAGGAAGGCATCGTTGATGGCATCGTAGGCCTGCCGCTGGTGCTCGTTCAAGGTGTGCAGGGGTTCGGTGGCCGTGTCGGCATCGGCGTCGAGGCGACCCACGGGTTGCCGGTAGACCTCGAAGATACCCCGCTCGACCAGTCCGTTGAAGACGGCGGGCGAGGCCGAGGCACGCTCCAGCAGTTCCTTCTTGCTTAGCGAGGCACCGGCCATGACGGCGGCAAAGCTGTCGATGCGCACGTCAGCACCCTGTCCGGCCTGGCTGAGGAAGACCATGAGGAGGTCGAGCTGCCGGGGGGCACGACGTTGCAGCTCATCGAAGGCGAAGTGCAGGCGGTGCTCGTTGCGGGCGGCCGGCGAGAGCCTGACGCGGGTCTCGGTGCGGGGTTTGTAGGTGCGGCGCAGTTCTTCCTTCACAAAGACGGCCTCCTTGTCGAGGAGCGACTTGACCACGGTGAGCACGTTCTTCAGGCCGCTGTCCTTCTCCAGCTTGTTGATGCTCTGCTGGGGCTCGGCCGACAGCAGGTCGAGGATGCGCTGCTCTCGTTCGGGCAGGCGGACGTCGCTCTCAAAGTCGGGGTTGTACTCCACCACCGTCTCGCTCTCCAGCTTCAGCCCCGAGGGCAGGGCCGCCTTATAGACGTCGCCCAGAGTACAGAGGTAGTAGTCGGCCATCCACTCCCAGAAGCGGAACTGCATGGGCAACAGAACAGGACGGGCATCGAGCACCACGCTCACCTCCTTCACCTCGTAATCCTGAGGCTTCAGATAGTGCACGTTGCGCACAATGCCCGTATAGAATTTCTTCTTGCCGAAAGGCACCACCACCCTGCACCCTATGCCCACCTCGTCGGCCATGTCGGCCGGCAGGGCGTAGGTAAAGCAGCTGTACAGCGGCAGTGGCAGTATGACATCTACAAACTTATCCATAAGCGGTTGCAAAGATAGCGAAAGGCGAGAGCAGAGGCAAACGAAAACA